>MDTF01004055.1_pt1 | contig 50884 bp, 46 predicted proteins | sample 811191 | NCBI WGS metagenome assembly MDTF01 (sample SAMN05326649, study PRJNA326480) | marine metagenome | isolation source: seawater | place: Southern Ocean | collected 2011 | reverse complement strand
TCCGTGTCTTAAGACAAAGTACCATCGGCGCTGAAAGGCTTGACTTCCGAGTTCGGAATGGGATCGGGTATTACCCTTTCGCAATAATTACCAGGCAGAGAAGCTGTATAGCAAAATTTATAACTTTGCAAATAATTTTTAATATTTATTTGTGAATTTATTGTTGTTAATTCCACTACTAACTTGGTCAAAAATCCATTTATAGGTTTTTTCTAAACCATTTTTGAGGCTTACTTCAGTATCCCATTGAATTTTTTCTCTAATAAGTGAATTATCACTTGATCTTCCTCTTACACCAAGTGGTTTATCTAAAAGGTAATTTTTCTTCAGGCTGATGCCTGCAATTTCCTCTATAACTCCTATCATTTGATTTATTGAAACTTGCTCTTCACTTCCAATATTACAAACATCCGAAGTATCACTCAAAAAAAGTTTTTTTGTTCCAATTAAACAATCATCAATATACATAAAGCTTCTTGTTTGCTCTCCATCGCCCCATACGTCGATTGTATCTTGAGAATTGAGTTTGGCATTAATCACTTTTCTGCAAAGAGCAGCTGGAGCCTTCTCTCTTCCACCATCAAATGACCCTAAAGGACCATAAACATTATGGTATCTTGCAACTCTAGTTTCAAGCTTAAAATCTTCTGTAAAATGTCTACACATTCTTTCACTGAATAGTTTTTCCCAACCATATCCATCCTCAGGCTCTGCTGGATATGCATCACTTTCTTTTAAACCCTCAATAAATGTATTTGTTTGCTTAGTTCCATTATAAACACAGGCACTTGATGAAAAAAAGTATCGCAGAACAGAATTTTTAATAGAGGCTCTGAGCAGGTTAGTATTTATTAGTACCGATAACATGCATTCTGCTTTATTATTTTCTATAAAGCCCATTCCTCCCATGTTGCATGCCATATTATAAATATAATCCACACCTTCAGTTGCTTTTAGACAGTTTTCGTACTCTTTTAAATCAAAAGAATAATTTTTACATTCATCAAAATATTGAAACCAATGCTCAAGTGGTTTTGAGTCCGCACAAACTACTTCATGCCCTTCTGCTAAGAATGATTTAGCAAGGTGTCCACCTATAAAGCCACCACCACCAGCGATTAATATTTTTTTTGACATAAACAGTTATTAATTAGTTTCTTAGTATATTACAAGAAATAAATTAGAATAAAAATTAACTATGTTTACATATAAAACCACTTTAATTATACCCACAAGAAATAGAAGCTCAAAATTAAAGAAGCTAATACAGGATATATTTAGATTAAAAATAATTTTTAATGAAATTATAATTATTGATAGTTCAGATAATTTTCATAAAGAAAAAAATATCTTTTTTTTAAAAAAAAAAAAAATTAAATTAATACATACATTTCCTTCGACAACGCACCAAAGGAATATAGGTCTCGAAGTAAGGAAAAAAGAATCACAATATGTTTTATTTTTTGATGATGATATTAAATTAAATAAAAAAACTTTTCCTGAAATGAATAATGGAATTAATGAATATTCTAAGATCAATAAAATTTGCTCTTTTGCTTTTAATTTAAAAACAAACAAGAAAAAATTTAAATTTGAAAAAATTAAAAAAAGTAAAATAATTAAATTACTGGGCTTATACTCTGAAGAACCAGGGAAAGTTATGAAAAGTGGGTGGCATACAAAAATATCTAATTTATCCAAAGATACTTATGTTCAATGGATTTATTCAGGTGCTACTTTGTTTAAGACAAACATCATAAAAAAAATGAAATTTCAAAATTTTAATAAAGGTTTTAATTATTTAGAAGATTTACATTTTTCATATAATTTAACAAAAAAAAAATTTAAACACGTGGTAATTGCCAAGGCAATAGTTTCAAATCCTAATTTAGTTTCAAGGAATGACTTAAATTTTGGCTTCATAGAAATCATAAACAGGTATAAATTTGTAGAAACATATCGACTTAAAAAGATAAACTTTTATTTTACTGCATTTATTAGAATGTTTTATTTAATAATAAATATTCTAGGATTTAAATTATCATGGATATTACGTTTTTCTGGCAATTTAAAAGGAATTTTTTATTGTATAATTCTTGATATAAAAAAATATTTTATTAAATGACAGTACTTTTGATTGAACTCGAAACTAAAGGTCATCATATATCTAGCTATGTAAGATCTATTATTCATAGCTTAGTTAATGATAAAAAAAAAATTATACTACTGACCACCCCAGAAGTAAAAAAAAATGATTATTATATATATTTAAAGAAAAATACTAAAATTATTTACACAAAAAAATTAAAGTACCCTAATAAAAAAAATATTATTTCATTATTAAGATTTCAATTTGATTACTATAGAGTAATTAAAGATCAATATTTAAAAATAATAAAAAATAATGAAATTAATTTTGTCCATATAAATACACTAGATTTTTTTGATAAAGCTCTTGCTATATTTGGATCACCATTTGGTGATGTTAAATTTTCAGGATTATTTTTAAACCCTAAATTTTATAAAGAATATAAGAATAATATATTAATAAAAAAAATTTATGAATACCTTTTTTATAAAATCCTAAAAATTAAAAATTTGCAAAAAATTTTTTTAGTAGATCCTCTATGTTTTCATTATACAAAAAAAACGACAAGCAAAAATTCAAAAAAAATTAATTATTTAAATGATTTAGGGAGTGGAAATGAAATAAAAAATTTTAATTATACTAAGAAAAAATGCAGGAAACTATTAGGCATAAAGCAAGATCACTATGTAATTCTTGTTTATGGATATTTAAGAGAAAATAAAGCATTAAATGAACTTTTTAATATAATAAATTTATTAAAAAATAGTGATAAAATAAAAATTTTATTAGTTGGTAAGCGTGATAAAAATACAAATAATTATATAAATAATAAGATTAAATCTGAACCTAACTTAAAAAATAAAATCATTAATATTAACAAATATGCAAATGATATTTTTGAGAAAGTTGTTTTTAAAGCTGCAGACTTAACCTGGACAGGTTATAAAAAAGAATTTAATGGATCAAGTGGAGTTTTTTTCTTATCCAGCTTGAACAAAAGGCCAGTAATTACTGCAAACCATGGTGCAATTGGTTGGTACTCAAAGAAATTTAATATTGGTATCTCAGTAGATCTTAGTGATAAAAAAAAATTATTAAATACATTGAATAAATTGATCAGTAATAAAAATGAGATTAAATATGATTTTGATTATGTTAATTCAAAACATACCTTTAGTAATTTTGGATACATTGTTACAAAAAAAATGAATTAATTTTTTTTACTAAAAAGATAAAAATGATTACTCATTTTTTCTATAGGTATAATTTTAGATTTTCTTTTAAAAATCTTATTAAAAGTAGAAACTTCTAAGAAAAATTTTTGATTATCAATATCTTCAAATTTTTTTTGAAATGAAATCAATTGATACTCAAATTTTTTGAATAAAAAATAAAATTTTTTTCTAAATTGAAGTGGTGTTTCCGAAATCGACCAGTTTGCGATAAGTAATGTTTTCTTATTATTATTTATTTTAGAAATTTTTAATTTCAATATATTAATTGAACTGATTAGATCTATTGAATTTTTATTTTGACTTAATTTATTAAAATTAACTTTTAAGTTTAATCTATTTAAATAGTAGTATTGTAGCAAGCTTACTTCATACGTATCAAATATAGTGTAATTAATTTGGGGATTTATTTTATGAAATATGCATGCCATATTTCCATAACCACCACCAAATTCGATAACATTGCTAAAACTTTTTAAATTAACCTTAGAATAATCTTCATATTTTTTTAAATGATAAGCTTGGAATATCTTATTACCACTACTTTTAGGATATAAAAAGTATCTAACAGGATTTCCAACTGGTGATTCCTGAATAATTTTTTTCCAAAATTTCCATTTTTTTGAGCTTCTCATTTTCTTTAAATAAGAAAATAAATAAAATCGATTATGTATAAAAAACATTTGTTGAATAAAAGATTTTTGTAAAAAATTTAAAAACTGTTTATTTCGAACTAAATAAAAAACTTTTTTACTAAATATTTTGTGTGTTTTTTTTCTGTTAGATTTCTTTGAAATAACTATTTCATCAGACATTTTAAAAACTAAATGTATCAGGCTTTTTATCTTGGGATTTATGTATTCTTTTTTATTAAAACAGAAAGATAAATTTGATCTTATTCCTCTCTGGAAAACTCTTAAAAATGAATCATTCATTTATTTTTGAATAAAATAATTAATAGAAAATACAAGACTATCGTACATAAAATAATGATTATATTATTGTTGTATATAGCTGAAAATAAAAATGGCATTATTAATATTGCCTGAATCAATATAATACTTAGATAGTCATTTTTTTTAAAGAATATTATGTGGTGTATATGATTTCTATCTGCATTTAATATACTTTTATTAGCCTTAACTCTTTCAAAGCTTAATCTGATAATTTCAAGTCCAGGAATTATTAAAATTAGAAGAATAGAGTCAGAATAAATAATTTTTTGTTGATTATAAAGATCTATTAATAAAAATGAGAACATAAATGATAAAAGTAGGGTTCCATTATCTCCTAAGAAAATTTTATTTTGGTAGTTTAGTTTTAAATAAACCAAAACACTCAACATAATAATAAGAGCCAAATGTAGATTCATTCCTAATAAAATCAGAGCTATTAATATGAAGCATGAGTACAAACCTACCTGCAAATTAACGCCATCTAGCATATTAAATGCATTAATGAAAATTACATATGCAAATAATGTAAAAAAAAATGAAAATTGTCCTAAAGATATTTTGTCATTAAAAAAAGATAAATTAATATCTCTTACTAAGCTTTTATTAAGAAATAAAGATATTGAAATTATGATTACTGTAAATAATAATTTATTTGAAGCTGGCAAATCATATTTATCATCTAAAAGGCCTAAAACATACATCGATACAGAGCCAAACAAGAATGCCAATATATTGTTTTGTCCATCAAATACTTCAATTAAATAATCTTTATTAAATATAAAAAAATATAGAGTATAAAATACGAGATTTGTAATTATTATAGTTCCACCTAATACCTTTGTGTCTTTTTTGTGAGTTTTTCTTTCAGCATTTGGTTTGTCTACTATTGTAAAAAACTTAGAATATAAATCAAACTTAAATAGAAAAAAAAGATTTATAATTATAAATATAATTAAATAGGAGTTATTTATCATTATTTTGAATTGTAAAATTATGAACCATTTTAAATTTATATAATCAAATAGTCCATAGTATATAAATTTATATTAGTTATTTTTTTTTATGTAAATTAATTTTAATAAAAAACCCAATGGCAAATATATCATTAATGATAACCAATTATTAAAAAAATTGCCTGATGGCAATAAGGGGAAAAAAAATACAAGATAAGAAGCGAACATTAAGCTCACTTTTGTCTCAACATTATATTTAAATATTTTATTAAATAAATTTGTTTTTGTTAAAAAATTTAATAAACCTAATAGTAAGTAAAAAATAACCCCAACGTAGAAAGTTAAGCCTACGAGGCCTGTCTCTGAAAGAATTTGTAGTACAAAATTGTGTGGGTGAGTATTGCAACCATTAGGATACTGTTTTTTAGTTTTTCCGATGATTTGATTTTTTTTAACATTTTTATTACGAACTAATAAAATAAACTCTTTTACATTTCTAATCTCTATTTTAGTTATTTTTTTATTTTTTTGAACAAGAAAAACTTCAAGAGTTTTCATGTTATTATCTGAAAATCTTGGTATATAATCTCTCATGGGTTTGATTTCTCTATGTGGGTATATTAGGAAATAATCAAAAATAGCGTCAGTTACTACAAATTCTTTTCCACCATTAAATCTTTTATCTAGCTTATTGAGATTGGATAATTTGAATACTAGCTCACCATCTGCTTTTGCTTTTATTAAATTTGCTTCTTCAATAAAAGAATAAGGTATATATTTATCATTATCACATAGCATTCTGAATGATTTGGGTCCAGCCCCAAAAATTTTGTGATCAAGAAAAATATTATATGCGGTTAAGAAATGCGTATGATGTCTCTGACTTAAAAAATTAAATGAAGAACTTCCTTCAAATAGTTGATGTATAGTATGATTATAAAGCCTCTTAAATTTACCATCATCATATTGATTTATTAAAAAAATCATAATTCCCATAATAGGAATTAATAAAAAAAATATTTTGTAATTTTTTAAAATTAAAAATAATAAAATTAATGATAAAAAAAATGACACTAGAGCTGTTCTAGACGCTGACAAATAAACTAAGGTAAAAAAAACAAACACTATAATTAACATTTCTAATATTTTTTTACGTGGTTTTATCCAAATCATTATACTTATATAAAATAAAAATAATTTTGAGAAAAAACTACCCATTATTAGCTCCTCTCCAAAGAAGCTGCTAATTCTTCCATTTAGATTTTGTACTAAACCAATAAGATTAACTTTATAAAAAAATTGATAAATTGAATCAATAAAGAAAATAAAAATTAATAATGTTAGAGATTTAAAAAATAGATTAAGTAATTTATCATTTTCATTTAAAAAATAAAAAATTGCTAATGCAAAAAGACCAAACCTAAAATAAAAAATTGAACTTTTTATTGAAATAAAATTAAAGTTAATAAAAGATGAAATATTTATTAATATAAAAAATAATGAAAAAATTTTTACAAAATTATTATTAAAATAATAATAATCTTTCTTAGACAATGCCAAGTAAAGAAAAGAAAAAACTAAAATAAACACAAATATTTCTGGAATTAATGGTCCAGAGACTAAAGCAAATGGAAATAAAATAATTAGTAATGAATTAATGTTTATAAGGTTTATTTTCATGGTTTATTTTAACGATATAAAATTTTACTCAAATTAGTTAAATATGAAGTATTATAATTTTTTTTAATTAATAACTGATATATGTACATGCAGTGTAATAAAATCCAATCTAATTATAAATGAACATTCTTAAAAAACATATTTCAATTTTCTTTTCATTAATGTTTATTGGTCTTTTGATTAATTTTAATTCACATTTTAATGATATATCTCAAATTTTCGATCCCGAATTCAGAATAAGCGAAAACTTCTTCACTTTGCTTGGCATAGGTTGGATTGATTGGATCAACTTAATTAGATCAACATCTCTATTTCTAATATCAATTTTTATTTTAATATTTTATACAAAAATAATTAAATTAAAAAATAGTCCAATATTAAATATTTATTATTTATACTTGGTAATTCAATTTATATCATTTTTTCTCTCTAGGGATCTTGTGAATGAATTTGATAATCTATATTATTGGGTAAATCAATTTTTATTAATTAGTATTTTATATTATTTTTTTTCATTAGATAAATTTTTAAAAATAAACAATTATTTATTTTATATATTAATTGTTTTTATTTTTATTGTATCAACTGTGTTAATCAAAAATTTACTATATGAGTTTTTTACAACACCTGTTGAGAACTTTTATTTTAGTAGCTTTACTAGTCCTGGATCAGAAATGTTAAATCAAGGTGTCCCGCGAATTACTGGTATTGCAAGAATGCTTGTTATTTTAATAATATTTTCTTTAATGATTTTTGTTAATAGTAAATATAAAATAATATCTTTTTCTATATTGGTGATTTTAACTGCATTACTTCTATTAACAGAGTCTCGATTTGCAATATATAGTCTCTTATTTATAAGTATTAGTTTTATGTTTCTTGATAAGAAATTTTCTTTTCCAAAGAAAATAATTTATTTTATTGCGATCTTTTCATTTGCACAATTATTTTATGTATTTGTCTACGAAATTAAAGATCAAATTGTGACTAAAAAAATGATAAATGTTGAAACAAAAAAAATCATAGATGATCAATTAATAGTATTAAATAATAAAATAAGTTTCCATGAATATCAACTCGTTGAAGAAATTAAAAAATTAAATATAGAATATCCTAATAAAGAATGGCAGATATATTTAAAAAATTTAGATAGCAAAAAAATGTTGCATTCATCAACTGGTGAAAAAGATTCAAATGTAGAAACTACTGAAAAAGATTCAAATGTAGAAACTACTGAAAAAGATTCAAATGTAGAAACTACTGAAAAGAATGTTCTAAATAAATTAATAATAAAAGAAAAAGACACTTTAAAAATAAAAAATATTCTAATGAATTTAGATAAGGTTAAATCCACCAAAGAGATATTGAAGACAACTATGAGTTCAGAAGAATCAGAGAGATGGAAAAAAGAAAAAATTTTATTGAAAAAAGATAGAAATAAAACAAGAATAACAGAAAATTTTACCACATCTGGAAGGGCAACAATCTGGAAAGAAGCTTTAATTATAGCTAAGAAAAAATTATTAATTGGATATGGGTTTCAAGCAGATAGATATCATTTCAATAATACTTCATCTAATGCTTACATATATAGCTTAATTAGCGGTGGTATCTTTTCTTTGTTATTGTTTATAATAATTTGTTACATCTCATTTTTTACTTGTTTAAGGATTATATTTATTAATAAAATATTTGAAAAAAAATCAAACATTATCGTTAAAACTTGTTTATTGATTAATATACTTGTTTTGGGAAGAACTATAGTTGAAAATTCTTTTGCTACTTATAATTTTGATTTATTAATCTTTTTTATAACTTATGCAATAATGAATCACTATGAAAGAGATCATAAAAAATTAGTTAATTGATAATTTTTTTTTAATTTCTTTAATTAACAAATATTTTTTTTTAAATAAAATTTTCTCATTATATTTTTTTTTATTATTTTTATTTTCTAAAGCATTTAAGTAGCTTTCTTCAAAATTATTATAGTCCACAACATTTACTTTATCTTTAGGGAAAAAATTTTCCCTAGGAAAATTATTTTTATCAACTAGAATATTAACATTAGCTGCCATGCAATCTAGGGCAAACAATGAGTAGAAATTTTCACCACTGTTTAACGAATATTTAGTTCTAGAAAGATATTTAAGTAAACTTTGCCTTCTCAGGTTTCCTAGATTAATAACTTTTTTATTTTTATAGAAGTCTCCTACAATAAAAATTTTTGTTTTTCTTTTAATCAAATTTTCTATGATTTTTTTTAAAAAAGAATTCGATTTGTTGGCATGCTTCCTATAATAAAATAAGTACTCAATATCTTTATTTTTTTTTTTAATCGTTTCATCAAAACATATAAGTGTGAGATCAAATAATGACCTCTTAATTAAGTTTTTTGGTAAATAATTAATTAACATTTTTGTTGAAAAAAATGAAAATTTATACTTTTTAGAAATAATTTTTATACTTAATCTATATAATAAAGGAAATAAATATTTTCTAATAATGGAGTTCATATTTTTAATATTAGCAATATATTTCCCACCTGTTATTGGACCTAAAAAAGTTTTTTTAGGGAGTAATGCAAATATCAAAAAATTCCATAACGGTAAATAATTGATATAAAAAGTAATGTAACCTAAATTATTATATTTCCATAAATAATAAACTCCAATAAAAATTTTAAAGTATTTATTTACAAAATTATTTTTATATTTTGTAAACCTAGTTCTTGTAATTTTATTTTTATAAAATAAGTATTCTGAATTATTTGATTTAATTATTATCTTTAAATTATTTGTATTAAAAACTCTTGAAACAAAACTTCTGGCTAATATTCCCTCACCTGTAAAATTTTCAAAATCACTTGACCAAATAAATATAGTTTTTTTATTTTTCATCAATATTTTTGAACACTAATTTATTATATTTTCCAGATTTTTTACCCTTTGAATAATTATAGAATGAACTTAATAAACGTGAAATTCTTCTTTTTGTTTCATACTGAAGTCTCCAAATAGTTTCTGCAATAAAAATATTCTCAAACCTATTAGGAAGAGGTCTTTCTTGTCCACTAAGCATATTTATTGCAGCACCCAAACATAATATTTTATAATGCTTTTGTTTTATTTGTATATAATTTGCTAATATTTCTTGTTTAGGAGTTGGTAGTGTTAAAATACATAGTTGATTACTTTTAAATTCTGGAATTAATTCCTTAAAACTGTTTAAATCACCATATGGCAGATCAATATGTGTAATTTTTCTGTTAAATTTTTCTTTCAGGTATGACTTACCAAGTATTGTTAAATTACCGATTACTACTATTTCATCTATATTGTTTGGTACCGAAAGAGTATTTAGCAAACTTCTCCCTGGTAACTTATTTATATTTAGCTTGGTAATTCTTTTAAAATAGTAACCATCTGGCCATATATAAAAATTTTTAGTAATATGTATTTCATCTTTTTGAAAAGCACCCAGGAATGCCAAATTAAAGCCTGATAAAATGAAATTGTCATTAAATGGTATTTGTGATGCATTTTTTATATAATACAATCTAACATCCTGGCTAATAATTTTAAAGAATCTGGCTAATTTATTAATATTTCTTTCTTTAGAAAAAATTTTTCTTAGGATTTTTTTCTTTTTTATAGATTTGTCTTCTTCATCAGGTTTTTTTAAATAATTTAGTAATTCTAATCTAATTTTATTAATGTTGTTATCTTTTGTAGCATATCCAATCTTATACTTAGTTATAATATCGAAAACTTCTCCACCGATTAATCCTATAATTTTTTTGTCATAATTGAGGTATGTTTGAAATTTTCCAGGTATTGTTGCCTCAAATGCAGTTCCTGATTTTAATGCAATTAATAAAGCATCTGAATTATTCACATAGGGTGCTATTTCTGCAAAAGGCATCATTCCTAATAGTTGCATATTGTTAAGAGCCAGATCTGCTTTTCTTTTCTTAATCATTTCAAACCGCCTACCTTTTCCAATAATAATCCAATTAATTTCATCTTTTGTGATATTTGCTAGCTCTATTACTTTTCCAAAATTTTGTGCATCACCTATATTACCAGTAAAAATAATATTAAATTTATCTTTTGAAAATATATTTTTGTCAATTTTATAATTATTAGTAGAAATTTTATTATTTACTTCTGGCCAAGAAGGAAAATACCAAGTTTTTTTTTTAAACTCTTGATCCAGTATATTTATTGTTCGTTTATATGTTAGGGATTGACATAAAATTATTTCACTTCTTTTATAAATAAATAACACGATTTTAGAGAATAATTTGTAAAGTATATTTTTTTTACTCAATATATTTAAATCATTTAATACATCAGGCCATAAATCTAAGACCCATAATACATGTTTAGACTTACATATTTTACATATAAATATACTTATTAATGCTACTGTGATTGGTGAAGTGGCAAAGGTAAAAACATAATCATATTTTTTTTTTCTTAAATAAAATAAAGAAAAAGTCATAGAGCTAATTAAAAAAGAAATATAATTTAGGGTTAATCTAAAAATTGAACCTTCTCCCCTCGTTAGTTGAGGAACTCTGTGGATCTTACAATTCTTGAATTTAGAGAATTTTTTGGGATCTTTTTTAAATTCTTCAAAAATTTTTCCTTCAGGATAGTTTGGGTAGCTAGTGAGTATTTCTACTTCAAAGTTTCTATTTTTTAATTCTTCAACTAGATCATTAACTCTAAAATATTCTGGCCAAAAATACTGAGTAACTATTAAAATTTTCATAAACTATTTAGAATGATCTATAATTACTTAAGCCAAACTCTTTTATTTACATAGTTAGTGTAACTTTGAATTATTTTACAAACATTATAAGACAAATCTATTTCTGCATAATCGCTATGTATATTTTTTTGTTGCTTAGTTTTTACATTTAACATTAAGTCAATTGATTGATTGATTGATGATTGTTCCATTCCAGAGATAATACAAAAACCTTTTTCTAACCCTTCCTGTCTTTCAGTTGTTTCTCTAAAATTGATAGCTGGAAAATTTAAAATATTTGACTCCTCGACAATACTACCACTATCTGAAATAGTTAGTTTTGAATTCATTTGCAATTTTACATAATCAAAATAATTAAAAGGTGGTTTAAATCTAATTAATGGATTTTTACTTAGCTTTGTCATATTAAGTTTTTTCTTTAATCTTGGGTGTGTTGTAATAATAACTGGTAATTTAAATTTATTGTATAAATGTGTAATGGTATCCAATAATATATTAAAATTTTTAGAATTATCTAAATTCTCTTCTCTATGACTACTTAATAAAAAATAATTTTCTTTTTTAATTTTCAACTGATTTAAGATATTTGATTTGTTTATTTCTTCTTGATAATGATTCAATACTTCACAAAGTGGGCTACCTACTTTGATTACTCTATCAGTTGCAAAATTTTCACTTATTAGATTGTTTTTAGCAATTTCACTATAGGTTAAGTTAATATCAGATAGATGATCAATAATTTTTCTATTAACTTCCTCTGGTACTCTCATATCGAATGATCTATTACCAGCCTCGAGGTGAAAAATTGGGATTTTTTTTTTTTTAGCAGCTAATATAGCAAGTCCAGTATTGGTATCACCTAAAACCAAAACCGCATCTGGCTTCTCTAAAGATAAAACTTTATCAAACTTATCGATAAGATTAGAAATAAAGCTAATTGAATTATCATTTTTACATTTTAAATTATAGTTGGGTTTTCTAATTTTTAATTTATCAAAGAAAATCTTATTTAGATTAATATCAAAATTTTGATTACTGTTTACTAAAATATGTTTAAAATTTATATCTAAATTATGAATAATTCTAGATAATCTAATTATTTCAGGTCTAGTTCCTAATAAAGTTAAAATCTTAAGTTTCATTTATAAATAAAAATTTCAATCTCCAACTAGAGGTTTTATTGAATTAATTGTTTCATTTAAGTTTAATTGTCTAGTATTTTCAGACGTATAGTCATAGTATTTTTGACTGAACTGCTTTCCTTTTCTAAAATATAGATCATAGTTTAACTCACGAGTATCTGAATTGATTACAAAAAAATTTTTTATTTTTTCTGAAAAAAAACTTTCTTCTCTACTCATCAAAGTTTCATGTTTTTTTTCACCATGTCTAGTTCCAATTATTTTAGTTGGGTAGTTTTCTTTTTTATGAATTTTTTTAATGGCATCAATTAAGGTTTGAATATTTGTTGCATGTGTTTTTGGAATTATAATTTGACCATTCTTTCCATATTTTAATGCAAATAAAACAAGCTCGATTGCTTCATCTAGAGTCATTAAGAACCTTGTCATTTCAGGATCCGTTATAGTTAAAGGTTCATTATTTTTAATTTTATTTACCAAAAGAGGTAAAATTGATCCTCTTGAAAAAAGAACATTGCCATATCTTGTAATCATAATTTGTGTTTGGTTTTTAGTTAAATCTTTTGATTTTGCGATTGCAATTTTTTCCATTAAAGCTTTTGACATGCCCATGGCGTTAATTGGATATACGGCTTTATCTGTACTCAAACAAACTATTTTTTTTACATTGTTTGCAATGCATGCATCTAATACGTTATTAGTTCCAAGAATATTTGTTTTAATTGCTTCCATCGGATAAAATTCACAAGATGGAACCTGCTTCAATGCTGCGGCATGAAAAACAAAATCAACATTTTTACAAGCTTCATTAACAGAATCTCTATCTCTTATATCACCAATAATAAATTTAATTTTACTATCATTATATTGTAAACGTAGATCGTGTTGTTTTTTTTCATCTCTACTAAATATCCTAATTTGTTTAAATTCAAAATTAATTGCTTTTTTTAGAAATGCACTACCAAAAGAACCTGTTCCACCAAAAATTAAAACAGTTTTATTTTTGAAAGTTTTTTTATAATTATTATTCATACCAACTTTTAAGATTATTATTATAGAGATCTATTTTTTTATCATCTTTAATTTGATTGTTTAAACCTCTAATAAATGAAATGAATATACCACTTTTATATAGCAGTGGTAAATAAAAATTTAATTTGCTTTCCATATAAATTATAATTTTTTCAATCAAATCAAGGAACAAATTAACCATTGGTATTCTTAAAAAATTTATAAGAATTTTATTTTTATAAATTTTATAAAAAATAGATTTCTTTGCCGCATTAATGTTAATTTGACAAATATCATTTATACCAAACTGCCCCATATAGTAGAATTTAATTAAAAAAGTTTTAAAATCTCTAAAATCTTTATGTAAAATCTTGGATTTTATTAGTTTTATATTAAATCCTTTGCCCTTTAACCTGTAAGCTAATTCAAAATCTTCGAAACCATAATAATTAAATCTTAAATCAAAAAATTTATTATAATCTTTAAAAAAAAATTTATTGAAGCCCATATTCATAGTGACAAAATTTTTAATTAAGATGTCTTTCTTTCTATAATCTTCAAATTTTATAGATCTATTATTCCTAAATTTAATTAAATTTTTAATGGAAGATTTATTTACATACTCGACAGACCCACAATAAATTTGTCTATTTTTTTTTAATTTCAATTTTTTATAATAATTTGATAAAAAATTTTTTTCTGGAAAACAATCATCATCTAAAAAAATTAAATAATTACCACTTGAAAAAATGGCTCCTTTGTTTCTTTTATAAGCTTGATGGTTTTTCTTTAAATCTAAATATCTAACTTCTAACGAGTTGAAGTTTTTTATATAATTCATGATTTTAAATTTATTTTTAGAATCACTATCACAAATAAGTATTTCCAGATCACATGAAAAATTTAATTGTTTATTTATTAATTTAATAATTTCAATTACATTATTTGGTCTATTAAATGTTGTTATAATTACTGATATTTTTTCTGGCTTTATCAAATTATTTAATTTTAATATCTTTATTTATAGATTTTCTATTATTCTTCATTTCATTTATCATTTTATTCCAGCCAGATGCTACAAACTTAAGTTTTCTTAATGAAGTTGTATTGGATAAAGATCTATCAATCTTGACAGAATATTCTTTTTTAATATCTATTTTTTTTTTATAAATTTTTTTAATTTTTTTTAATAAATTATATTTTGAAATTTTCTTTGAAGATAAATGATAAAGACCATTCAATTTTTTTTTAGATTTAAAGACTACTAACAAGAATTTGTAAACCTCATAAGTAGTCAACCCAGTAAAAAAAGCATTACAGTAACCAAAGCAAAGAATTCTTTTTGCTAAAAACCATTCTAAAAAACCAGTGGATGATTTTAATTCGTTACCTATAATAGATGTTCTTATTGTTAGACAATTTTCTGATATTACTTCACCATTATATTTAGATTTTCCATATAAGTCTTTTGCATTTGGTTTATCTATCAATTTATAATTTCCTTTTTTACCATTAAAAACACAATCAGTACTGAAGTGAATAAATCTTATTTTATTTTTTTCGAGGAAACTATTTAATTTATGAGGAAATACTGAATTTAAATATATCGCATTTTTATTTTCAGTTTTTTTTTGCTTAATCCACCCGGCACAGTTTATTACATAATCAGGCTTAAATATTAGTATTTTTTTTTTTAGAATATTAATATTTAAGATATTAGTATTTAAGTCGATATTCCTATTAAATTTTGAAAAATAATTATTTTTTTTACCTCTTATTGAGCCTCTAATATTAAAACTATTATTATTAGCAAAATTAAGAAACAAACAACTTCCCAACATACCTGAGACACCAATTATATAAACTTTCATATATTTTAAAAAATACTATATATATTTGAATCTTAACTATAAAAGTAAATAATTAAATGAAAAAAAAAATAGCTTTAATTACTGGAATTACAGGACAAACTGGTTCTTATCTTGCTGAACTACTCCTTAAAAAAAAATATAAAGTCCATGGCATAGTTAGGCGTGCATCTTTAATAAATACCCATAGAATTGATCATATTTATCAAAACAAAAATTTTAAACTTCACTACGGTGATTTAATGGATTCATTAGGTCTAAATCAAATCATAACTGAAATTAAACCTGATGAAATTTATAATCTAGCAGCACAGTCACATGTGGCTGTAAGCTTTCAAATTCCAGAATACACGACCGACGTCAATGCAATGGGTTGTTTAAGATTATTAGAAATTATTAAGCAACAAAATAAAAAAATTAAATTTTATCAAGCTAGTACTTCGGAGCTGTATGGGAAAACTTTAACGATACCACAAAATGAAAAAACAAAATTTCAACCTACCTCTCCATACTCAATATCTAAACTTTATGCTTACTGGATAACTAAATATTATAGAGATGCTTATAATATCTTTGCTTGTAATGGTATTTTGTTTAATCATGAATCGCCAAGAAGAGGCGAAACTTTTGTTACCAGAAAAATAACGATAGGGCTAGCAAAGATTATACATGGGCGAAATAAATTTTTAGAAGTAGGAAACCTGAACTCCTTAAGGGACTGGGGTCACGCAAAAGAGTACGCTGAAATGCAATGGTTAATGTTGCAAAATAAAAGACCCAATGATTTTGTTATATCTACAGGTAAGCAATATTCTATTAGGAACTTTATTAATATTTGTTTTAAGCACTTAAACATAGAGGTAACTTGGAAGGGAAATAATCTTAAAGAAGTTGCAATTATAAAATCTTTTAAAAATAAAAATTATAAATTAAAGAAAGGCCAGATAATTATAAAAGTTAATAAAAAATATTTTAGACCAACTGAAGTAAATAATTTACTTGGGGACAGTGCAAAAGCTAAAAAAGAACTAGGATGGAAGAATAAAATTAATATCAAAGAGCTGGTTTCTGAGATGCTCGATAATGATTTAAAAAAATATTAAATTCATGAACTTAAAAAAAAATGATAAAATTTTTCTTGCTGGACATAATGGCATGGTTGGTTCAGCTATACTTAGAGCTCTTTTAAAAAAGGGTTATAAAAATATTATAACAAAAGAGAAAAAAAAATTAAATTTAGAAAACCAAAAAAATGTAAATAATTTTTTTAAAAAAGAAAAGATAGATTTTGTTTTCTTAGCAGCCGCTAAGGTTGGTGGCATTCATGCTAACAACACATATCCAGCAGATTTTATAACTCAAAATCTCCTAATACAAACGCATGTAATTAAAGCAGCACATTCATTCGGTGTAAAAAAAATGCTCTTCATAGGATCTAGTTGTGTTTATCCAGTAATTACTAACCAAAAAATTAGAGAGAATGATCTATTATCTGACAAATTAGAACCAACTAATGAGCCTTATGCTTTAGCAAAAATAGCTGGAATAAAAATGTGTGAAAGCTTCAACAGACAGCATGATACTGACTATAGATCTATAATGCCAACAAATCTATTTGGGCCAGGGGATAATTTTCATCCAACAAATAGTCATGTAATGGCTGCACTAATTAGAAAATTTATAATTGCTAAAAAAAATAATTTACAGAATGTTGACGTTTGGGGTACTGGCAATCCAAGAAGAGAATTCTTATATGTAGATGATATGGCTGATGCAGCATTATTAATTTCAAATATGGATAAAGTAAAATATAAAAAAATTACTAATACAAGAATATCACACATAAATATAGGCTCTGGAAAAGATTACTCTATAAAGCAAATCGCAAATTTAATTTCTAAATCAGTAAATTTTAAAGGTAAAATTAGATATGACTTATCTAAAGAAGATGGGGTTCAAAGTAAATTGTTGAGTGGAAAAATTTTAAGAAGTCTTAAATGGAAACCTAAATATAGTTTCGAAAAAAAACTTGATTCATATATTAAGAAAATTATAAATAATAACTATAAAGAAATACTTAAGATAAGTAGTTAGTTTTTATGGAGAAAAATATCTTTGATATAATTGTTGCTGATACTCAAAAAATCTATCATGAAAATAAATATCATTTCTTAAAAGATAAGAATATCCTAATAACAGGTTCAACTGGTATATTGGGTAGCTATATGATTGGGTTTTTTTTAAATAGCTTGAAATCAAATTTTAAACCAAAAAAAATTACCATAACCTTTAAAAATAAACTACCTACATATCTCAATTTTTTAAAGAATAATAAAAGTTTTAAATTAATCAAGAAAGACCTTTCAACAGTAAAAAAGATAAATGTAATTAATCAAGACTATATAATTCATTTAGCTGGATATGGTCAGCCTATGAAATTTATGGAAGATCCAATCAAAACATTTGAGCTTAATACTGGGGTTCTAAATATGTTATTAAAAAAAATAGATAAAAAAGGGAGCTTTTTATATTTAAGCTCTAGTGAAGTATATAGTGGGTTAAATGGAAAGATTAAGGAAGACAAAATAGGACTAACAAACACAGACCACCCACGTGCTTGCTATATTGAGTCAAAAAGAGGTGGTGAAGCAATAATAAATATATACCGAAGAAAATTTGGAATTAATGCTAAATCAGCCAGACTTTGTCTGGCTTATGGGCCTGGGACAAAAAAAAATGATAAAAGAGTACTTAATCAATTTATTGAAAAAGCAATTATATTAAATTCAATTAAAATGAATGATGAAGGCGCAGCACTAAGGTCTTATATTTACGTGGCTGATGCCACAAGAATGCTTTTAAATATTCTTTTTTTTGGAAAAAAACCTACCTACAATGTTGGAGGAGAAGAAAAGATCTCAATTTATAATCTAGCAAAAAAGATAGCTAAGATTTTAAGAGTGCCAGTTAGTACAAAAAAAACTACGTATTCAAAAGGTATTGGAGCTCCTAAAAATGCTTTTGTTAATATCTCTTTATATAAAAAAGAATTTAAAAATTACAATTTTATAAAGTTAGATGAGGGATTAAAAAAAACTATCGAATGGCAAAAAAAAATATATTAAAAATAATAGATAAAAATATTTAATTTTAATTAAAATTTTTTAATATTGTTTTACAAAATTCAATTTCTTGATTAATATTAATAGAGTCTAAAAGAAGTGGTTCTTTAAAAAACTTACTGATAAAATCACTACTTCTGAACTCTTTAAACAAACTATCTAACTCATCAATTCTGTAATCATTTAAATTGATGAATGATTTTTTATTAAAATCAGTTCTAATATTTTGATCAGCCCAAGTAAGAGAAATGTTACCAGCAAGAAAGGCATCAGGAACTTTTTCTGTATACCATCCAGGATAAAGTTCATTCTCAGGACAAAAATTAATTAAATAATTTTTCATTATATCTTTTTTTAAAAAATTGCTTTGATTATGTCCTAGTATGTTTTGATCAAATGCTGGACCATAACCATCAATCTTAAAATATTTTTTAATCACTTCTAAATATTGATTTCTGATAAAGTTTAGATTTGAAAAAAAACAACATAAATTTTTTTCTTTTTGTGAAAATTTATTACCAATAGGTTCTAACATTGCTTTAATAGAATAATGTTCACCAAATCTTATAGCATTTAGCGTTTTAAGAGGGGAGTTTGCAAGACCAAAATCACTCCAATCACAATAATCTTTCCAGATTGGTATTCTTAAGTAGTTTTCATTTTTCTCATAATTAAAATCAGAACCGATTGAATAGTCAGTTTTTTCAAATGAACTACGTTCATTTTCTCTACAATAAAAAAGTGTAATTGGTTTATTTTTTCTGAAAAATACTCTTCTTTCAAGGTTATTAAATAAATTACCCGATAAAAAATTTGATTTTGAATGTATTTTTTTTAAAATTTTACCAAATTTTCTATAAGGTCCAATTAATAAAAGATCACAATCTGATGGAGCTGTCCAAATTATATTAAAATTAAAATGATTTGTGATAATTTTAGGAATTAATAGTTCTTTGTAATTTTCGTGTCCCCAAATATAAGAAACTTTAAGATCTTTCATTAAAAAATGAATACATCAATTTTTCAAGTTTAGTGATTTTTTTTTCATCTACAAATTGATTATTACCAATGTAAAAGGAGTTGTTATGAAGAAACGTAACATTTGGGAGGTTAATAGTATTATATTTTTTTAAAAAAGGCTGCTTTAAAAGATTACCAGCTATAAAGGGGCGTGTCTCAATGCCATTTTTGATTAATAATTTTTCAAAGTCTAACTTATCTTTTTTTTTTTTAAAAATAAATGGAAGTACAAAAGAAGATATTCCTTTGTTATTTGTTAATTTCAAATGTGACTCATATTTAAGACAAATTTTATAAAAATTATTATAATTATTATTTCTTTTTTTTATCCAATCGTTGATTTGTGGTAATTGAAACCTACCTAGGTAAGCATTAATTTCAGTGTTTCTAACGTTAAAACCACAATTTAAAAATAAAAATTTAAAGTCAATATCTTTATATTTTTTCTTTATTTTTAAATGTAATTCTTTTGGCAGTTCTCTCGCTAATCCATGTGATCTTTTCAATAAACAAGTATGGTAAAAATTTTTGTCATTTGTTGTAATCATGCCACCTTCAATTGTTGTAAGGTGATGACCCCAATAAAAACTAAAACTAGAAGCTAATCCAAAATTACCAACTTTTTTTTTATCTATAGTGGCACCTTGAGATTCACAACTATCTTCAAGAATAAGAATATTTTTATCGTTAATAATTTTTTTTATTTTTACAATATCTGCTGGAAATCCAATTATATGTGCTAAAAAAATTGCTTTTGTTTTTTTAGTTATTTTTTTTTTTAAATCATTATAATCAAAAGAGAAATCATTAAGATTACAATCTACAAATACAGGCTTGAGGCCAGACTGGATTACAGGCGTCACTGTTGTGGGCCAAGTTAATGATGGCACTAATACTTCATCGTTGTCATTCCATTTGTATATTTCTTTAGCTGACTGAATAATTAATAAATTTGCAGAACTGCCTGAATTTACGAATACTGAGTATTTAGAATTTTGCCATTTGGAATATGCTTTTTCAAATTTTGCTACTTCTTTGAATTGCGTGAATCTTTTTGTATTTAAGATAAAATGTGATAATTTTTGTCTTTCAAAATCCGATATAACATTCTCTTGAAGTGGCCAATACATAAAATATTAAACTTGTGTGATTAAAATTAACTTAGAAAAATATATATACAACATTTTCTAAATAATGTTTATTTTAATTTTTAATCTCCGTTTTTATGTAATATTTTATAAGTGCAGAACAAATAACTAATAAAAGCTCTCTGTATTTATATGTTTATAAAATATTTGCATGAGCTAAATAAATTTATTTGGATCAATTAATCTGGCAAATGATGGTTCTCCACCAGCTTGAAAAACTATTTTTCTCTTCCACCCCAACCAGTATTTTGGGCCAAATAAAATTTTTCTTTTTTTCATTAAATAACCACCCCACCATGAAATTGAGCTATTGGACATTATTCCATAACTACATAAGCTCATAATTGACAAATCCACAAATAGATTGTTTTTAGAAATACTTTTTTTCTTTAAGTAAGAAAATTTTTTTTTAGCATAATTATAGTCGTCAGATAAAATTATAAAATGTGGGTTCTTTAATTTTTTGATAAAAAATGTAATAAGTTTTTTATAATATAGATCAGGTAACGCCATACCCTTTATTCCTAAAAACTCTATGATTTGATAATCTTTTTTCCCAATACCTGACATACCAAATAACCCCATTTTCTTTTCTTTTATACTTTTACCTTGTCGATAGTGAATAAAAACATATTTTTTTCGAGGAGGAATGCCTGAAAAAAAAATTTGTGCACCTTTGAGGTGTGATTGCTTAATGTTGATTTTTTTTTTTATATTAAAAAAAAATTCACTTTGAAAAAACCTCGGGTATACAAAAGTTATATTAAAGAACCCTTTTTTAGTTACTATTTTTTTTTTTTCTAGCTTATTCCCATAGAGACTAATTCTTGAAACATTAATTGAACTAATTAATCTCAATTTAGTAAATAAAATAAGTGCCCATATTAAAACTCTTCTTAATAGAAAAATTAGATATTTATTTTCAAAATTAATTAAACTTATTTTTTTATCTAAGGTTATTAGCTTATCTAAATCTTTTAAATTTGTAGAAATTAAGATAGTTTTTTTTTTTATTATTTTTTCGATAAATTTATATTGAAATATTTGGTTGCCAAGTTCTCCATCACCAAAAAAAAAATACATACAACTTATTAATATTAAATTTTATAACCTGCTTTTTTTGCATCATCATAAAAACTCTTAACAGTTTCTAAAGAAAATTTTTCCAAACTTTTTCCAAGAGTGTTTGTTTTTTTCAACATACTTATTGGTACAGTAATTATATCACATTTCATTCTATCTGCTTGTATTATATTTAATATCTCTCTTGTGCTTGCCCATAAAGTCTTAACATTTTTATAACCTTTAAATAACTCTATAGATTTAGAAATTATTTTAGTTGGATCTATACCAGTATCTGCAATTCGACCTGCAAAAATAGATACAATTACGTGTGAATCTTTTTTAAGATATTTTTTTATATCCATTACCTGTTTTGATGTAAAAATGGCTGTGATATTAACTTTAATATTTTTATCTATTAATTTTTTAACTAAAGGAAGACATGACTTACCCTTGGTATTAGTGATTGGTATTTTAACATAAATATTTTTACCCCAACTAGCAATTATATTGGCTTGTTTATCCATTTCATTAATATCATCTGAAAACACCTCTAAAGATATACTCTTGTTTTTTATAATTTTTAATGCTTTTTTGGAAAAACTTTCATAATTTTTTATTCCAGATAATTTCATCAAACTTGGATTGGTAGTAAAACCCTTAATATAATCCGTTTTATAAAATTTTTTCATTGATGCAAAATCAGCACCGTCACAATAAATATCAATATTTTTAATAAATTTTTTCATTTGTTTTTAATATCCTTATAGCATGAAATAAATTATTTACTTTATAATTATATTTTTTTGGTTTTTTTTCTTTGTAATTTTTATCAATATAAAAACACTTTAATTTTAGTCTATTTGCTAAGTAGATATCTCTCCATCTATCTCCTATTAAATAACTATTTTGTAAATCTATATTCCATTTTTTTTTGGCATCTAAAACCATACCTAATTTAGGTTTTCTACAATTGCATTTATCCTCACTTGTGTGCTCACAAATAAAAATATCATCAACCTTGAGCTCTTTTTTTATTTTTTGATTCATTTTTTTTAGAACTGATTTATTAAGTAAGCCTTTATTTATGTCTGGCTGATTAGAAACTATAATTGTTAAGAACCCTTTTTCTTTTAAATAAATGAGAGATTTTTTTACATCTTTAATTATCTTAAAATTAGCTAATTTTGTAGGTGCTACTGGTTTACCGTTTACTATTGAGCTTTTATTAATCACCCCATCTCTATCTAAAAAAAAGGCTTTAGATAGTTTTTTTACCATTTAGTATTATTTTCTTTTATCTTTGGATGACTAACTAACAAATGCCAAATTATAGCCTGGAAGGCCTCAGATTGTGGTGTGATATTATCTTTATTTACCGTAGGTATTATTAAACTTTGATCTGAATTATTTGCAAGATATCCATCATCTCTTCCAACAATTGAGATTATTTTACATTTCTTTTTTTTTGCTAACTTTGCAGCCTGAATAAGATTTACACTTATTTTTTTTTTAACATTACCTCCACCAACGGAGAAAAAAAATAAACAGTCTTTTGAGGAAATATTTGAAACTTTTAACCAATTTGCAAAACTACTATCCCATCCTTCATCATTTATTCTGGCAGTTAGTTCAGAAGCGTTGTCAGTAGGTGTATAACATTCGATATTTGCTAATTTTCTGAAATCATTTACAGCATGTGACGCATTTCCTGCACTACCACCAACTCCTAAAAAGAAAAGTCTACCCTTATTTTTTTTTATTGTATAAATTATGTTAGCTATATTTTCTATATGGTTACAATTAATTCCTTCACATATTTTTTTTGACTCCTCTAGAAAAATTTTTGAAAATTGTTTAGTCATTATTATTAGTGCATTAAATTTTTATACTTTTTAATAAATGTTTTAGACATTGGAATTTTATTTTGACAAAAAATATTTTTATTTCCTTTGATTAAAAATGTTTTACGCTTGGATAATATTTTATACCATTCTTTTTTCTCAAAACCATTCAAAAATTCTTTAATTAAATCATATATATCTTCTGGTGAATTTTCCTCAAATTCAAGATTAAGATTTTTAAAATTTTCATTTCCCGAAAAAAGCATAGGTGGATCAATTTGATCATATGTTGAAAGTTTTTGGTACCTATTTGATGATAGGGATTTTAAAAGTTTAGGAATACCAATTGAGCCTGGCAAATGATGATAAAATGGGTGACTTAAATTAGTATAAATATTTTTATTTTTTCCAAAAATTAAAGGTATAAAAGAAAATCCACTGGATGTGCCTATGTGAAATTTAGCTTTACTTATTAAATAAATATCTAAAAAGTCAGATTTATATTTTGACCTCCCATAATCAAAATAATTTTTAAAATTTTCTTTTGTATTTTCTTTTTGTCCCATTCTAATAGTAAATCCTTTTTGCTTGGCAATATAGGCAATACCTTTTTTATAGTTTTTTATTTCTGCATTTCTTCCTGTGTCTAGCCATAAATCATCATTAAACCTAAATCCTGGCTCTCTCACATGCAGTGTACAAAACCACTTTTTTTTATTATCAAAAATTTTTGAAATAAATTTATCACCAATTTTCATTTGATCATCTGTAATTTCTAATAAAGGTTTGTTACCTTTTTCACTCCAAATCTTTTGTATTTTAATACAGAGTTTATGTGACATAGCAAATTTATTACCTTTAGTTCTCCAGGCATCCATATTGGGTTTAGAAAAGGTATATTCATTTTTATTTGAAAAAGAAAAATTCTTCTCCATAGATTCTTTGTACATTTTATGAAGAAATTTATTTGTTATGATTGATTTAGGTTCTTCAGAAAATCTAATTAAGTCATAATCTAGTATTCCCAACAAAACACCTTTTATAAATCCATCTAAATAAATAAAATGTCCAATTGATTGAGTCCATGGATTTAAATTAAGAATTGCACATTTTTTTTTAATTTTTTTATTTTTAAAATTTTTAGAAGCTAAATAATCATTAGTAATATGATCAAGAACTGAAAAATAAAATAGAGAATTTGATTGCATATCATTAAAATACATACCCGCGATTATTTCTTTTATCTGTAATTGAATTTTTTGAGCAGCTTCTTTAGATTTTAAAAACTTAGCAATAAATTTATCTTCACTATCAGGGTAAAATACCAAATTAGTCAATAATTGTAATAAATTTTTATCTCTTTTATAAACTTCCCTTAACCATAATGATAATAATTTACATTTAGGATTATTTAAGAGAAAAATATAAATATTGGGACTCCATTTTTTAAAAGATAAAATTGCTGAATTAATAACTTTTATATTTTCTTTTTTTTTTAACCTCATTGATAATGATAAATATTTATCAAAATTCTTAAATGAGTACAGATTCTTTTCCAAAATGTTCTCTAAATAAAAATTATGTGCCTCATTATATTTAGACTCATGAAGTAAGGATTCAAACTTAACACTTTTATCATTTTTTAGAATGCAAATAAATCTTAAATAATTTTTCTTAATCTTAAATCTATATTTGTTAAATAATTCTATTTTTTTTATAGAATTTTTTATTCCTTGATACATTTTGTATATAAAATTTAGTAGATTTTTTTCTTTAATAAAGTTTTAACATTAAAATAAAGATCATTATTAAGTGGATTAGTGTATTTTTTATTTTTTAATGCTCCACAAATTTCTTTTATTGCATGTTCGATATTTTTTTTGGGTTTAAATTTCAAAATTCTATAAATTTTAGATGAATTAATATGATAAGATCTCATATCATTTGACTTTTGTATTTCTAGGCCTATTTGTTTATAACCATATTGAAGCTTAACTATTTTTTTAACTTTTTTAGCAATATTCAAAATTGATAAGTTTTGATGTCCTACATTAAAAATTTGATTCTCTATTTTTTTCTTAGGCGCTTTAATTAATAACTTTACAACATCACAATAGTCCTGAATGTGCAAATTGGGTCTCAATTGTTTTCCACCAAAAACTAGAATTTTACGATTATTTACAGCATGGTTTGTTAAAATGTTTACGCTAACATCAAACCTTTGTCGTGGTGAATATCCACAAACAGTTGCTGGTCTAAATATAACTCCAGTAAAATCTTTATCTGTATGTTTTAGCAAGATTGGCTCACATAAACCTTTAAATTTATTATATAGCGTTAACGGTTTTAATGGGTGTTCTTCTGTAACATTTTTTTTTTTTGAGATGCCATAAACTGAGCTTGAAGAAGCATAAATGAATCTTTCTACTTTAGCTTTTTTAGCTGCTAATACCATTGGTTCAAAAGAATCCATATTGATTGTTTTAGATAGAGCATTATTTAATTCAAATGATGAGTCGTTAGAGATGCATGCTAAATGGATAAAAATATCACTACCTCTACAATATTTATAAATTTTCTTAGTATCTCTAATATCACCCTTAACTACTTCTAATTTTTTATTTTTTATAGGTAAAAAATTTCCAAAATAAAATTTATCATAAACAACAACACTATATCCTTCTTTTAAAAGTTGAGGAACCAACCTTGTTCCACAATATCCACCACCACCAGTAATAAAAATTTTTTTAGATTTTTTTTTCATTTATTTTCCTATTCTTAATTTCATAAACTTTATTAAAATTATTTCTTAAAGAGTCAAATTTGTGCGTAATAAATATAATAGTTATATTATTTTTTATTTTAAACAAATCTAATATAAAATTTTCTTCTGTTTCTTTATCTAATGAATTTGTTGATTCATCAAGTATTAAAATTTCTGGGTTACAATATAAAGCTCTTGCAATTCCCAATCTTTGTTTTTGACCTCCTGAGATTTTAACTCCTCTTTCACCTAAAAAACTACTTAAACCTAATGGTAATTTTGAAACAAAATCTTCTAAAAACACTTTTTTAATGCACTCTCTTACTCTATCAATATCTATTTCATTTTCTTCTAAGCCAAATGCTATATTTTTTGTTATCGTATCATCCAATAAATAAACATCTTGTGGAACATATCCAATTTTACTTTGCCAAATAGACATGTTTTCATTTATATTAATTCCATCTGATTTGATATTTCCAGATAATGGCGACAACAAACCAAGTAAAATATTTATTAAAGTTGATTTACCAGCTCCACTTTTACCAATAATACCTATCGCCTCGTTTTTTTTAATTTCAAAACTAAAATTATCTAAAACATTTGATTGGGATTTATTATAACCAAAAGATAAATTTTCTACATTTATTGATTGACTAAAACTTAACATTTTATCTAAATTTTTATTTTCTTCCTTGGTTTCATGCTCTGTAAATTCTTTGTATAAGGTTACTATTACAGCCTTATGGTATGAGTAGACTTGTATGTAGTTTATTATTCGGTTGGCAGCTGGCAAAAGACGAAAGCAAGCAACAGAAAAAATCACAATAAACTGAACAATTTGTGGAACTGGGTCGCCCGCAGTCAACATTACGAAAACAATTATACATATAGAAATTACTCCTATTAGTTCAAAACTATATCTGGGTAGTCCTGTAAAAGTATTTTGCAGACATGCAACTCTAGAGGTTTTTAGTGCGTGCCCATAATACTTATCAATAAAATAATTTTCTTTCTTATATAGTTTTAACTCTTTAATGCTTCCTAGACTCTGATTTACTTCTTTAAATTTTAAACCTCCAAATTTTTGGCGAATAAAACCCCAATTAGTTAACCTTTCTTTCATAATGATAAAAAAAATTGTTATTAATAAGGTTATAAATAAAAGTATAAAAATTGTATTAAGGGGATTAACAAGCAATAAAAAAGAAATCAGAAGTAATGTAACTAAAGATTCGGCAAAACAAATCATTCCTTGCAATAAAACTCCCTCAGTTAAATAGTGAATTTCTTCCGATATATTTCTAAGTAAAACTGAAGAATTAGTTTTCAAATGGAATGAAAAAGGATTATTTAAATACTTTTTAAACAATTTTTTACCTAGTTCTGCCTGTACTTGAAAAATAAATTTATTTAGCCCATAATTTAATAAAATTAAATAAATAGTTTTAACTAAAAATAAGATTAAAAATATACTTAAACCACCAACTAATAACTGCATTATATTATATCCAGATATAAGAAATATAAAAGACTCTGGAAAATACCTACTTATTATTTGACTGCTTTCTGATAGAACAGCCATAAAAGGAATTATCAAGGTAATACCTAGCAGTTCCAAGAAGGCACCTACAGTCATTAAAATTAGTAATACGTAAAATTTTTTAATATTTATTTTTTTAATTAAATAATGGAGTTTATAAATATTTTCCACAATGAATCCATTTTAGGTTATTTTGCTTTACAATTAGATCTAGTATATATAATTCATTGTTCATAAATAATTTTAAGAATAACTATCTTATAGTCTCATTATATGAAAAAATATATCATAATTGCATCAGTTTTAATATTAACCCACATAATTTTTTTTGTTGCTGTTGATAGAAATAGGAGTGGAATAAAAAAAGCATTAGTTAATTTAGGTGTCTGGAATCCTAAATACTATATTTTTATACAAAATAAATTAACTAATAAAGACCTTAAAACTAAAATTGAAGGTGATAAATTTTTACTAGAACTACCTAAGTCGTTTGCTACAAACCATTTTGTTTCTGAACATTCAACATATGATTTAGAAAAATTTTTTACTTCAAATGGTTTAGAAGATTATAATTATGGATACATAACCTCTGTTAGTAAAAAGAAAAATTATTTTAAAATTATAACAAATAATGGATACCTAATTAGCTCTGATCAAGCCTTTAAAAAAAATAAAGTTATATTTTTAAAAGATGTTATTGAAAATTTTTATACTGATTATGCGTATGGAGGTATCAGGGGTGCAAAATGGATTAATGATACAAATTTAGCAATATACACCACTATAAAAAAAGATGATTTAATTTATGTGGCCTTATTTTTAATTAATATTGATGAAGAAGTTAAAGTTATAGATAAAATTATACTCGAAAAATTACCCATACAAGATGGTACTACTTCTACTTTAGGTGGTGGGACCGAAATGAAAGATAATAACTTATATCTCACAATAGGCACTAGTGCTGTTCCAAATCAATATGAAATCAATAAATTAGCACAAAATAATAATTCAGTTTTTGGAAAAATTTTAAAAATTAAAGTTTATAAAAAAGATGATTACTATCAATTTGGAAATCATACAATAATTGCAAAAGGTTCAAGGAACGCACAAGGTCTAAAGTTTATAAATTCAAAGCTGTATGAGGTAGAGCACGGACCACAAGGTGGTGATGAAATAAATATAATAAATATTAATTCTAAAAAAATGATCAACTTAGGTTGGCCCCTATTCTCTTATGGAACTCCTTACAGGGATATGTCCGTATATTCATTAGATAATCCAAAGGACAGAGATATAAATTTTACGTATGATCAGGATGACAAAAATTTTTTAAAACCCTATTTCTATTTTACTCCAAGCATAGCTATTTCTTCTATTGAAGATTGCCCATTTTTTAACTTAGTTGGATCAAACTCACAATATAACAATTGTTTAATTCTATCTAGTCTTAAAGATCAAAGTTTTTATATAATGAAAAAAGAGAACGCTCAATCTGGCATTAAAAGTTACGAAAAAATCTACGTAGGTAATAGGATAAGAAAAATGTACACAGAACATAACACAATATATCTGTTTCTTGATAATTTGAAGATTATCAAAATTTCTTATAAACTTTAAGTTTATATTTATAAAATGAATCCAATACTTATATTAAGTTTTAAAAGTAGTCCTCGTATAAGAAATTTAGAAAATAGACTTAATAACTTGAAATTAAATTATAAAATAATCTATGGAATAAATGTAAAAAGTAAGAAAGGTAGAAATGTTCTTAAAAGAAATTATAATAAAAAAAGATCTGAATACTATTTAGGTAGAAAATTACCCTATTCTGAAATGTCCGCTCCATATGTTCACTTAAAAGCTTATAAGTATATAATTAAAAAAAAAATTAAAAGAGCTATAATTCTAGAAGATGATGCATGGCCATCTTCATCATTAAAATATTGGGTAAATGAAAAAGATTTTAATGAAAAAATTAATATAATTGGATTAAATTGCTATGAAGGTTTTGTAGAAAAAAAAATAACATTCTCAAATAAGAGATTTAAAATTCACATTGCTAAAACTCACTTATTTAATCCAGCATCATTTATCATTGACAACCAAACATGTAAAAAGATTATTGATGATACAAAAGGCAAAATATGTGGCAATTCAGATTGGCCTATAAATTTTGTTAAAAATAAAATAATTTCATCAATAAGTCTTCCTTACAGTGTTGCTATAAATGAAAATAATACTTCTTTATTAGCTAAAGATAGAATGAAAGCTGTTCCAAAGAGCTATGTTAAGAAATTAATACCAAAAAGTATATTTAATATAATTTCTTTTTTTTATTATATTCTACATATTCCATATTTGACAGGCAGATATCCTGATCTTAGTTTTTTTAGAGAACATTTTTATGAAAAAAAAATTTCCTCACTTCAAAACCTAATTTTTGCAAACTTGATTAATACTAAGAACATATATTTAAATAAAAGATTCTATTGCAAAGATTTGTGGAAAGTAGTTAAAAATAACCTTATTATTCAAAATAAAAAAAATATGTTTTAAAAATTTATGAAAAAAAAAATTTTAATAGTTGGAGGATCTTCAAAAGTAGGAAGAACACTAATTAACAATTTAGATAAAAAAAAGTATTCCATTCAATCAACCTATTATAAAAATAAGCTTCTTAAAGAAGAGTATTCTAAAATAAAACAGTTTAAATTAGATTTGAATAAAGAAAATAACATTTCAATAAAAAAATCAGATATGAATTATGATGTTATTATATTACTTTCAGGTGTGCTACTGAGTAAGTCGCTGTCTGAATATAAGAATGATGAAATTAAAACAAACTTTGATACTAATTTTACATCACAAGCAATGTTATTAAAGGAAATTTTAAAGTTTCAAAAAAAAAAATGCTTGGTTGTTTTCTTTTCCTCTATAGCCGGCAGAAAAGGAAGTTATGACCCGATATATGCTGCAGCAAAAGGTGCTTTTATATCGTTTTCTAAATCTTTAAGTTTATGGATTTCTCCAAAGGTAAACTGCATTACGCTGTGTCCAGGAATCATTAAAGATACTAAAATGTATAAATCATTTACACTAAAGAGATTAAATAATTTGAAAAAACAAACCCCCAACAAAGAATTTTTAAACCCAAAAGATCTTAGTAAAATTATATGTGATATTATTCAACCACACTGGAGACACGCAAATGGTTCAATAATTGATATTAATGGTGGTATATTTTAATTATCTGTTTTGTAAAAATTTGATTATTTCTTCACCCGCTAAACTAATATGATCTATTTTTCCAGAATAAACATTAATTAAATTTTCATTAAAGTAAACTTTATATGACCTATCAGCATTTTTTGATTTATTAATTGTTCTTATGCAGGTTAAAAACTTTTTAAATTTAAAGTGTTTTAAAAATTTAGGATAAAAAGTTAAAATTTGTTTTTCAGCTAATTTTTTTTTTAAATGTAATAAAGTATTATCATTCCTTACTTGCGATAAAATATTTTCACATTTATTAATTAACCTACTTAGTCCAAAGCGTGAATGAGTAACTGAGTAGACATTGTAAAGATTTTTTTTATATGGATAGATTGTAAAAAAAGGACCATCCATTACAGTTAGTGCTGGAAAATTTTTATTACACTTATAGATAATAGATGAGGTTACTTCATAGACTATTTCTGGATTTTTTTTTACAAATTTTTGATAATATGTGCAATTAATTACATAATCAAAAAGCTCATCATTAATCTTGTATTTATCTTTTATCTTTTCAATTTTTTTAATATCCATATTCAAATGCAGAAAACTTCGTAGTTTTTTTTTAAAAAACTTTTTTGATTTTTCTGAATCTATTAACATTTCATGAGTTAGGATAGCTCCTGATAATCCCTCTATACCAAAATTTTGTTTCGCATTAACTTCTTTATATTTTAGATTCTCAGACTTCATAACTTGCAAAAAAGTTCCAAAATCTATTTGACTATCTTGATGATTTGCCACTCCATACATGTTATTTTTTACTTTTGAGCACAAGAATGGATAAATTTCTAAAAATTTTTTAAAACCTTTTTTAGATTGAACTCTAGTTTCTTTAGATCTTGGGTAATGGAATCCTAAGTGCAGTCTATTTTGGTTATTTGTTGATGCTCCTTGAAATATTTCATTATTTTTTTCAAATATTTGAATATCGAATTTATTTAATTTAATAATTTCAGAAGCAATATGACATCCAAACCAACCAGCACCAATTATTGCAATTTTTTTTTTCATAATCTTAGTAGGTTCCAATTATTTTTTTAAACTTTTTGTAAAAAAAAGATAATAGATTAAATGGGAAGTATAAAAATATTCCTTGATATGGCATAAACATAAAGGAATATCTATCAGCTTTTTCATTTACTTTAATCTTTAAAGGGTGCTTTAAAGGAAATCCAATTGGACTTAAAGGTATGCCTGGTTTTTTAGAGGTAGAGTTTGTTGCATTCACACCTAAACCAATATGTGATGTTAAATTTTTATTGGGAGTTATAACAACCTGTTTATTTTGCCACAATGATAGCATAAATTGATAATCCCAAGTTTTAATTATACCTTTATACGTTTTGTCAAAAATTTCATTCCAATATGTTGCCTCTTTATTGTAGAATTTTTTTTGGAATTTTTTCCAATCGTTTGATTTTTTCCATTGTGGCCATGAACTCATATTTTCATCATAACTTTTTAATGTTCTTTTCCAACCCGCCCAGCCATAAGTCGAATAGTATTCTGAAAAATAATAACTATATTTCCCTCTTCTTTTACCATCCTGGAAGTTATTTCCATTAATCATTAAGATTTTTTTTTCATTTTTATATTTTTCTAATAATATCTCACAATACTTGAAAAAATCAGGATGTGCTAAACAGTCATCCTCTAAAATTATACCTTTTTCTTCTTTTGAAAAAAACCATCTATATGATTTAACTGTTCTTTTTTTAATACCTAAATTATTTTTTGAATATGATTTGTAAACTTTACATTTCCAATTAATATTTTTAAAAATATTTTTTACCTCTTGATTTAGTACTAAATCGTTTACGTTTTCTTTTCTTGGGCCATCACAAGCAATATATAATTTTTCTGGCTTATATTTCTTGATTTTAGCAAAAACTTTTTTAGTCAAATTTGGCCTATTAAAGACCATAAGTAATATTGGTAATTTTTTATTCATTTAAATTATTCTGAATAATGAATTTTATGAGATAATATTTCTTCTTTTTTTACCTTGTCAGACATAGGGCCCAATTCAAATGGAATACCAAATTTACTATCAGACTTATATTGATTGGCTAATTTTATTACAACATGGTCCCAAGCATCCATATAGTCAATATCACTTACTTTTGCATCAACTGAAAACTTGTCATTATTAAAATTGTTCATAATGTTTTCCATAGATCCATCTTTAATTAAATTTCCAATTATATATCTTTTTGACCCTGGTCTATCTAGGAAGCCTGCCTCTCTGAACATGTATACATCACCGTATAAATCTACAACGACGCTAGCATGAGGAACTCCTAAGCTGTTATAAAACTCATTTTCTGTAACAAAGCTATCTGCTAAACTTTTCTTTATATAACCTTTTTTTATACCATCTAATGCAAAGCCATAATCTATATATAAATTTTTAAGATACTTATTGTTTACTGTCTCCTTTTCTATTTTTTGGAGCACCTTTGATAAGTATAGCTTATCATTTTCATCATATTTTTCAGAGTGAACACTAAAATCTTCTCTTAAAGTTAAAAAATCAAAATTGTTTTTTTCTAACCCAACTTCTTTATTTATTTCAATAATTTTATTAACTAAAACTTCTACTTTTTCAGTATATTTTTTTAAAATTATATAATTCATTCCAAATTTAGTCTTAGAACCAATTTCATCTTTTAACTTTAAATATTTTGGTATATTTGAAAAAACCTGCTCATATCCTCTTACATGTTTTGTTGTTTGTAAATAATCTTCTTTGTCAGTTCCGTATATAGAAATTCTTAAGTAGTCTAAGTTAAAAAGTTGTTTATTTTTATTTAAAAATTTTTCTGTTAACATATACGCGTTAGTATACATTGAACTTTTAAAACCATCTGATGCAAGGTCATCGATCAATTCTCCAATTCTTGGATTAGTTAAGGGCTCTAAACCACCAGCTATATAGAATCTATGTGAGTCATTTTTGGGAGCTTCTTTAATTAATTTTTTATACATCTCCATTCCTTTATCTAGTCGACTTCTGTCGTAGACGGCATCATAATTTCTACCACAAAAAGTACACTCAAACATGCATGAAAGACCTGGAAAAAGTCCTATCTTAAAAGGAAAAATATTTTTTTTATTATTATAAGCATCTAATGAACCTGATTGAATTACTGGAAAAATTGTATTTTTTAAAAATTTAGATGCTACACCAATACTGGTCAGTAAATTTTGAAGCTCAGAACTTTTTTTTAATATTGAATTATAAAAAAGTAAATCTTCTTTAGTTATAGACAGTGCTTTGCATATATCTTCTTGTTTGATGAATGGATCACTTCCATTTAAATGAATTAATTTGATTATCGTACTAATATCAACTTTACTTAATATTTCAGAGTTTAAGTTTTTTTTTAAATTAGCATTAGTTTCTTCCAATAAAATACTAGAAATATCATTAAAATTATCTTGGAATAGGTATTTTTCGAAATTTTTAATCATAAGCTAATTGATAAATTGATATGCAATGTGAACGTATATACATAGTTTTATTAATATTGTAAATTAGGTATTGATCTATATTAATTAACAATATGAATAAATATGACGTCAAATACCCAGTATTTTTAGGGCTTTCACACATTGGTCAAGTATATTCGATTTCATGGGCAAAAAAAGTAGGCCCCTGTGCAGTTTTTGACTTTGATAAAAAAAAACTTAGTGATTTTAAAAATAAAAAATACTCTAGAGAAGAAAAAAATTTAGACAAAATTAAGTTTGATAAAAAAAAATTAGTTATTTATAAAAATTTAAATGATTTAAAAAAACATGATACAATTTTTTTTACCTACGATACCCCAATTAACAATTTAGGGTATCCTAATTTAAAATCTATTGAAAACTATATTAAGAAATTAATATCAATCAAATTTCACAAAAAAACTAAAATCATCATTACATCCCAAGTTTATCCAGGATTTATGGAAAAAATTAAAAAAAAATATCTTAATAATACCATGGTTGAATTAATTTATATGGTGGACACATTAAAAATGGGTAATGCGGTTGATAGATTTTTAAATCCAGAACAATTAGTCTTTGGGTGCAGTAGTGAAAATAAAAAATTTATATTGAAATTATTTAAAAAATTTAAATGTAAAAAATACATATTTACACTTAAAGAAGCAGAATTAATTAAAGTATCAATAAATCTTTACCTATATTTTTCAGTAAGCTTTTCCAATATTCTTGATGATTATTCCAAGCAAATTGGAGTTAATTTTACTAATATTATAGGTAGCCTTAAAAATGATGTTAGAATAGGAAAGTATTCTTATATACATCCATCACCTAGCATATCTGGTGGTCATTTAGAGCGAGATGTTTTTTATATAAAAAAATATAGTAAAAACTTACAAACAAAAAAAGTTTTTAACAGCCTTCAAGTTTTTGATCAAAGAAAGAAGGTTAATCTAAAAAATATTTTATTTAACCTAAAAAAAAATAAAAAAATAAAATTATTAATTGTTGGAATATCTTATAAAGAAAATTCATTTTCTATGGTGAATAGCATGTTCAAGGAAATTTTAAATGATAAAAGGTTTAACATAGTGTTTTTTGATTCATACTTTAAAAAAATCAATATTAAACTAAATCAAGTAAATAAACTTGCAGATTCTATAGATGAGTCAGACATAGTATTATTTAATTATGCAAATAATGATGACTTAAAAGTAATAAAGAAAAAATTTATGAAAATAGATAATAAATATTTAGTAAATATATCGACTAAACAAAAATCATTTTTAAAAAGTTCAAAAAATATTATTAATTTTTTTTCACAGCAGGCTTTACCAGTATGCTAAAAAAAAAGATAAAAATCGGATTTATTGGTTTTGGTAATATTGGACAAAAAAGATATGAGTCATTATCTAAAATTAAAACCTTGAAAGTTGAAGTAGCTTACATTGTAGACTTAAAAAAACCTAAAAATATTGAAAAAGAAATAAAAACTTTCAAAAATTGGAAAGATATAATGACTTTTAAAGTCGATTTAATAATTGTATCCACTCCCACAAGTCAATCAAAAATCATTGTTGATAGTTTATGCAATAGATTTAATATCTTGGTAGAGAAACCACTAAGTAATAACCTAAATGAAATAAAAAAAATTGCATTTGAAAGCACTAAAAGTAAAAAACTTTTAAAAATTGGATATAATCTAAGATTTGATGATGGATTAATTAAAAGTAAAGAAATTATATCAAAAAAATTAATTGGAAAAATATATTATATTAAAATTACATACGCTAATGGAGCTACAAAAACTAATAGTAACAAAGTTGGGAGTTTATTAGATATGGGAACACACTCCGTAAATTTAGCAGATTGGATATTAAATAAAAATACACTCAAAACTGTGAATCATATGCATCAAAAAAATGAATTTTTGAATAAAACAAAGGTGGACAATGGTTTTATACTTTTAAAATCAAAAAATATTCCAGTTTTTATACATCATGGGTTTTGTACATGGAAAAATAAGTTTAGCTTGGAGATCAGTGGCTCAAAAGGCTACGTAAGAGTGAATTCTCTATCAAAATGGAAGAATCAGGAAGTTTCTTTTGGTATTAGAAAATTTCCAGATGGAGCACCAAGAGTCAAAAAATGGTTTTTTAAAATAGATAATAGTTGGAAAAATGAAATAATGTTTGTATTAAATCATATCTTAAAAAGTAAAAATAATTATAAATTAATAAATTTTGAGGGTGTTAATACGATCAAAATAATAAAAAGATTATTATAAAATGTTTAGTGATTATAAATCCAAAAAAATTATTCCATATAGAAATACTGATAGTTTTATAAAAAAAATAAAGAAAAAGAAAATTATTTTGTGCCATGGCGTATTTGATATTGTTCACCCGGGTCATATTAGGCACTTTGCACACTGTAAACAAAAAGCAGATATTTTAATTGTATCACTCACACGTGATATTTTTATAAAAAAAGGAACTTACAGACCTATGGTTCCAGAAAGATTGCGAGCCTTTAATTTGGCAAGTTTACAATTAGTTGATTACGTAATAATCGATCAAAATATAAGTCCTGTAAAACTATTAAAAAAAATTAAACCTAATTTTTTTGCTAAAGGCTTGGAATATGCTGATCTTAAAAACCCGCTGACTGTTAAAGAAAAAAATGTTGTAGAAAGTTTTGGTGGAAAAATGATTTTTTCTCCTGGTGATTATGTGCTCTCTTCATCAAAAATTATAAATCAAATCAAACCAGATTTAAAATTTGAAAAATTAAAACTTTTAATGGATACGGAGAATGTAGATTTTAATGATTTAAAAAAAATTTTAAAAGATTTGAGTAGACTAAAAGTTCATGTCTTAGGTGATACAATTATAGACACAAGCCATTATTGTGAGGTAATTGGTGGCCTGCATAAGACGCCGACACTTAGTGTTGTGAAACAAATAAGTGAGGACTTTCTAGGAGGTGCAGCAATAGTTGCTTCACATTTTAAAAGCTTTGCTAAAAATGTTACTTTAACAACGCTATTTTCAAATGATGAAAAGGGTAAGTTTGCACTAAAAAATTTAAAAAAAAACAAAATTAAAACTAACTACTACTCAGAAGATGATAGGCCTACAACAAATAAAAATAGTTATATAGTCAATAAACATAAGTTACTCAAAGTTGATGAACTCAATAATAACGCAATATCAAATTCCACTTTAGATAAAATTATTAAATCTCTAAAAAAAGATAAAAATCAAGTCTTAGTATTCTCAGATTTTAGACATGGAATTTTTAATAATCAAACATTATCAAAAATTTTTGACTCTATTAGTCATAAAACTTTCAAAGTAGCAGATAGTCAGGTTGCAAGCCGATGGGGTAATATATCTGACTTTAAAAATTTCGATTTATTAACACCCACTGAAAGAGAGGCAAGATACTCATTATTTGAACAGGATACACCAATCAGAAATTTAGTTGGTAATCTTCAGAAAAAATCAAAAGCAAACAACATAATACTAAAACTAGGTGAAAAAGGTTTGATCTCTATTTCACGAAAAAAAAATGATTATATTGCATTAGATCCTTTCGTGGATAATCTTGTTGATAGTAATGGAGCTGGTGATGCGCTATTAGCTTATTCCGCTTCAATTCTATATACTACAAAATCTTTGATAATTTCTTCAATAATTGGTCTACTAGCAGCTTCTTGTAAGTGTGAAACTCAAGGTAACTTACCAGTAACAACAGAACAAATAATTGAAAAAATAAACTTACTACAGAAAAATTATGAGTAAGCCTTCAAATGTTGATCAATATAAAAAAATTTATAACGACATAACAAGAAAAGGCTACTGTAAAATAAAGTTATTCACGAAAGATGATATAAATAAATTTAAAAAAAAAATAATATCAATTTTAAATAAAAAAAATTTAATCAAAAAAAAATTTGATGTCAAAAATTTATCAAACTATCATCACATTATAAATAAAGAAAAAGTTCATAAAGTATTTTCTAATCCAGTAAATAGGTATTTCAAATTCGATAATGAGATTATAAAGAAAATAAAAAGAAATAAAGAAATATCCCATTTAATAAAAAAAACTTGGGGGCACAATATTTTTGATATCAAGCTTTATTTAAAAAATGATATTAAGAAAAATTATGCTGCTTTTAGATTGGCTAGACCATATAAGATTTACAAAGATGATGTTGGTGGTGCTCATTTAGACTTGCACTTTAATAATAAGATTTATTCAGATCATAAAATTCTATATACTTTCTGGACACCAATTATCGGATTTGATAAAAAATATACTCTAAGAATAGCACCTAATAGTCATAAAAATAATCATAATATTAAGAACTTAGTTGTTCAAAAAAAATATATTTCAAAGATATTTAAAGATACATATTTAAAAAAGTTCAACTTTAAAAGAATTGATATGAAAATTGGTGAAGTATTGATTTTCCATCCCAATTTATTGCATGGTGGAAGTAAAAATATTGGAAATAAAACACGGGTAAGTTTTGATTTTCGAATATTTAATAAGAATCTCTCTTAATTTTTAATAATTATTAAACTGATCAGTAATATTTTGATTAAGTGATTTAAATCTAATTTTACTAAATAGTTTTTTTAATTTTTTATTATCAAAAGCTCTATAACCTAAATGAGGTAAAGGTCCTTTTCTTTTTAAGAATAAAATTTTTTTATTATTATTAGCTAAAATATTAATTTTTTTTGAAATATTGTAAAAACTTTCAACTTTTCCTGTTGCTAAATTAATTGTACCAAAAAAATTATTAATTATTAATTGACATAAAATATCACTCACATCATTAATAAAAATATGATCTCTTTTTTCTTCACCTTTACCAAATAAGATTATTGATTTATTTTTTTTTGTCTCTCTGATAAATTTATTAGGTCCATATCCATTATGTGGATCAAGAGGGCCAAAGATTAACGTAGGTCTAACTATGCAAATCTTTTTTTTATATATACCTTCTAAATAGGTTTCTCTTAAATGGTGCATTTGTCCATGAAAACTTGAGGGTGCAACTACAGATTCTTCATTAATTTTTTTCTTTGTATCTTGATAAACTGCATCAGAGCTCAGATATACCAATTTTTTAATTTTTCTGCACCCTACTCCATTAGAAATATTTTTTAGCATATTAAGGTTATAAATTAGCATTTCCACATTCTTTACTGGTGCTTTAGCTGCTGCAAAAAAAATGTAATCATTTTCTTTGATAAATTTTTTTAAAAATTTTGAACTATTTTCATTTGTTAAATCTAATTTTCTTCTTGGAAAGGCAATACACTCAATGTTAAGTTGATGTAATTTTTTCTCAACATGAGAAGAAACAAATCCTCCAGCTCCTAAAATTATAACTCTTTTTTTTTTCATTTTTTTTTTAAAATTTCAGTCATAATCTTATTGGCAGATAAACCATGCTCATTTAAAAGCTCTGCATGTGATCCATAAAAGTGAATAAATTTATCTTTAAGAGTAAAAGTTTTTATAATTGTTTTTGATTTCACTTTATAGGCTAAACTAAGAATTTTATCACTAAGACCACCATTTGGAACATGCTCCTCCATTACTATAACTTTTTTATAGCTAGCTAGAATTTTAGCGATACCAACTTCATCGAGTGGTTTAATGGTGTGGCAAGAATAAATTGATGGTTTTATTTTCTTATTCTTTAATTTTTTTTCAATTTCATCTGCCATAGAAATTAAAGTACCATAAGTAATTATTGCAAGATCCTTACCTTGAGTTATTTTTCTTATTTTTCCTATCTTAAATTTTTCTTTTGCATTTAAGGTATAATTCTTTTCACCTCTTTTACCCAATCTCATATATACTGGGCCTTTACTTTGAGTTACACACCATTCTGTTGCTAATTTCATTTCTTCCGGATCGCAAGGGCAAAGAACTGTCATATTTGGGAGCGCACTAGCTATAGCAATATCTTCCATGGTATGGTGAGTTCCTCCTAAAGTTGAATAAACTAAACCTGCCCCCATTCCTATGACTGTAACTGGTAAGTTTTGATAACATAAATCTACTCTGACCATTTCAAATGGCCGGTATAAAGAGAAAGTCGCAATAGTATAACAAAAAGGCTTCATGCCTTTCAAGGCTAAGCCAGCAGCTATTCCTATCATAGATTGCTCTGACACACCGGTATTAATAAATCTATCGGGAAACTCTTTTCTAAACTCAGTAATCGCTCCTGCTGGTGATATATCTGCTACAACAACAGCAATTTTTTTATTCTTCTTACCCATTTTGTGAATTACTTCTGCAAATTTATTTCTCACTTAAAACCCTCCTCTAAATCTTTTTTGGCAATTTCATACTCTTCAAGTGTAGGTGACATATAATGCCAGGCTGGTTTATTCTCCATAAAAGAAACTCCTTTTCCTTTTGTAGAATTTCCAATAATAAAAAAAGGCTTTTTTGTTTTTCTGTTGTAAAATTTACTATCAATATCTTTAATATTGTGTGCATCTACAGTTGCAACTTCCCAGTTGAATGCCTCAATTTTTTCTTTTACAGGATAAAATTTAGGATGCTCAACTCTTGTAACTCCGTATGACTGTGAACCATTATTGTCTAAAAAACAATATAAGTTATCTAGTTCTAGGTTTGCAGCCATCATTAATGCTTCCCAGGTAGATCCTTCTTGCAGCTCACCATCACTTAAGATTACAAAAACTTTTGAATTATCATTATTTATTTTATTAGCCTGACAAATCCCAACAGCTAAAGCTAATCCATGACCCAAAGACCCTGTGGAAGCCTCAATTCCTGGATTTCCATAATCTGGATGACAACCCAGTTTTCCATTTGCCTTACAGTAATTGTCTAAATCTTTTTGAGAAAGAATTCCTCTACTTTGTAAAATAACATACTGAGCCATACAACTGTGTCCCTTAGACATAATAAAAATATTATTATCTGTTTTCTTCTTTTTAAGGGGAATATGAAAATTATAAATATAGTCAATCATTTCTAAACATGAAAATGAGCCACCTAAATGAAGTGCAAAAACTTGTTGAGAAATATCTAAAATTTTTCTCCTATATTTTTTGCATCTTTCTATGCTTAAATTAATATTTTTTTTTGAAATCATATGATTTTTTAATACAATAATGAATAAAGATCTCCTACTAAAATCAGCTAATAAAATAAATATATAAGCTTTTATAGATTAATATATATAATAAAAATCTTTAAATTTTAAATTAAATATGAAAATACTTTTTTTAGGCGGAAAACGTTTTTATGGAAACAGTGTACTTAAAGAACTTATAAAATTAAAAAAATTTCAAATATATGTTGTTTATAGAAATAAAAAACCAGTAATTAAAAAAACAAATAAAGTTTTTTTTATCAAATGTGAAAGGAATTCTGAAAAAGAAATATTAAAAAAACTAAACAAGGAAAAATATGACTTTATTTTTGATAATAACTGCTACAATGTTGATAATTGTAAGAAACTTATTCAAAATTTGAAATATAAAAATTTTATTTATATTTTTACCAGCACAGTAATGACATATATTTATAACAATAAAGATAAGGTAAATTATAATAAAGAGGTAATTGATGAACTTCCCAAAAAAGCTAAACAATATATTAAAGAAAAATCAAATATAGAAAAGTATTTAGCTACCTTAAATATTAAATACTTAATTTTTAGAATACATAATTTAATTGGATCCAATGATCACTCAAGGAAAACAAATTTTATGTTTGATCTATCATCAGAGGATTTAAGAAAGTTTGATATAAAAAAAACAGATAAAGTTCAATTTGCTTTAGTTGAAGATGTTGTCAAAATTGTTACAAAAAAAATGTTAAAGATAAACCCTAAAATATTCAATAATGAACATTTAACAATTGCAAATCGTCCCTTTTCATTAAAAGACATTATTCATGAGCGTCAAAAGATTAATAAAAAAAAAACTAATGATGTAGATTTTAAAAGTTTTCCAATCCCACTAAACTATATTATAAAAAAATCTGAAATTAGAGATCAAAAACACACAAATCTAAAAAAAATTTTTAATTTTTTGAAAGAAAACTTATGTACAATTTAAATAACGAAAGCAAAGTAGCTATTCTTGCAAATACCAAAAAGCAAAGCTGGCCATTAGGTGACTACATTCACATTCTTTCTTTTATGCCAAATCTTAAATTTAAAAATTTAAACTGGTATTCTAGTAGAGATGTATTTAAAATTGTTCGTGAGATTGACTTTATAGATAACTTTAAAAGTTTAAAACAATTTAAAGAAAATAACTATGATCACGTCATAAATTTATATGAAGATTTACCAAATAATAAAAAAAATTTTTATATCAAAAGTTTATTTAATAAAAATCTCAATGAAAAACAAAATACAAAAAACTTATTAAGTCAACTTAGTGAAGTTTATAATGTTAAAAACCATAAAATTTTTTTTAATAGAAAGGAAAAAATTAAATGCAAATATGATGTTTTTATATGTTGGAATACAGATGATAAATGGAAAATTAAAAGATACCCTTTTAAAAATTACCTAAAAATTAAAAAAAAATTAGAAGCTAAATATAATATAAAAATTAAAATTCAAAAAAAACAAGACTCTCTTAATCAATATATTCAAAATATTAAACATTCTAAAATAATACTATCAGTAATGACACTTGGTATACATTTTTCAATGGTTTTTGATAAAGACCTAGTTGCACTAATAGGTCCTAATAATTATAATGATTTAAAACTGTACAAAAAAGTTGTTCAAATTCTACCAAATAAAAGATGTGCAGTTCATAAAAAAAAACTTAATATAAATTATAAAAAATGTTCATGTATGAAAAACATAGATGAAAAAAAAATTATAAAAGCAATTTCAAAAATCTATGAAAAAATATCCTAAATCGTTATCTGAAATAAAGCTATTAGATATCAAAATCAAAAATAGAATTTTAAGCTCTCCAAGAAATATAAATTCTGCTGATCTTGAGGGAAACGTAAGTGATAAAACTATTAATTACTTTGAAAATATGGCTAAAAATAATTTAGGAATTGTTACTATTGGTGGTACGGCTGTAAATCCTCAAGGACGAAATACAATAAATGAAATGTGGGTTGGAAAAGAAAGTCACATAGCAGGTTTAACTAAACTTAGTACGGCTATTAGAAAACATGGTGCTAAAGCAACATTACAGCTATCACATGTTGGTCCTCAAGGAAATACTACCTACAATGATCAAGAAGTGGTTGGAAGCTCTGAATATATTGTACCTGATATTAAGATTAAAGCTAGATCGTTAGAAATTGATGAAATAGAAAAAATAGAAGATGATTTTGCTAATGCCGCAATATTGGGCTGGAAGGCTGGTTTTGATTTTATTGAATTACATTTGGCCCATGGTTACTTGATACATAGTTTTTTATCTGAATATTTAAATAAAAGAGATGATAAATATGGTGGTAGCGAGGAAAATAGGTTTAGAATTGTTAAAAATATAATCAACAAAATTTTAGATCAAAATTCACAGATTAGATTATGTGCAAGAATTTCTGGTGATGACTTTATAGAAAAAGGTTTAAATTTAGAAACCCTTAAACCTCTAATAGAATGGATGGATACAAAAAATTTTTATTATTATACTGTGACTGCTGGAATATATGAAACGTCAAAGCAGAAATATATATGTATTAAATCAGGGGGTTACTGGAAACTTGCTAAAAACCTAAAAAAAATTACCAAAACAGCTGTGGTAGCACAAGGTGGTATACGTGCTTTAGATCAGGGTGAAAAATTACTTGAAGATGAAACATGCGATATTTATGGAATGTGCCAAGCATTAATAGCTGATCCACAACTTGTTACTAAAACGATGAATAGCAATGCAGATCAAGTATTTAAATGTTTGGCTCATGAAAAAGTTGGTGCTTGTCACCGTTGCAGATATCTAATGCATAAAACCCTAACTTTTGATTGTATTACACCAGCTAGGTGGGTGCCTGAAAATTACAAAAAAAGAGTTAATCCTATGAGTGCAGATAAATGGAATAAAATTATCTCAACAATGGCAAAACAAAAGTCTTAAGAAAGTGAATAGCCGCCATCAACAATTAATTCATGCCCCGTAACATATGATGATTGATTAGAAATCAAAAAATCAATTGCTGCGACTAAATCTTTCAAATTTCCAATTCTGTTTAACGGTATATTATCTTTAATTCTTTTAATATAGTCTTTCCTTTCAATCTTACCCTTTCTTGGGAACCAGCCTGGTAATAATGAATTAACAGTAACACCAAAGGAAGCCTCTCTTTCTGCTAAAAATTTTGCATATTGTAGAATTGCTGCTTTGCCTGATGCAATTATAGGTGATGGACCAATATCTAAATCTTTATAGATTTTAAATCTAGGTGTTTTAATTCCCCACAATGAACCTGTAAAAATTATTTTAGCATTTTTATACTTTCTAAGTTGAGGCAAAAGTTTTTCAGTGAGAAACATTGAACCTGCAAATGTTCCCCAAATTTCCTCGTTTAATATTTTTGCATCATATTTAAAAAATTTTCCTCTATTAGAGTACGCTGCATTATTCACTAAATAGCTTATTTTTTTATTCTTTAGATACTTAGAGATTAATTCTACAGATGTGCTTTTTCTTAAGTCAAATTTTCTCCAAGAAATTTTTTTTTTGTAATGATCATCTAATTTTGAGATAAACTTGCTATAATTTTTTTTACTTCTTGAAAGAACAATAACATTTAAACCATGCAATAAAAACAAGGAGGTAAAGATGCTGCCTATTCTACCACATCCACCAGTTACTATTGCTGTGTCTTTCAATGATAAAATATTACTATTCTTTTTATTCTTTTTAAGGTCTTGAAAGTTAATGAAAGAATCCAAATTATTTATTTTTATGTTTTGAAAATATCTTCATTTGTTTTAAGATTTCTTCTTCAGGCAAACTAGGCAACATATCATGTAATGGATACCCAGGTTTTAACTTTGGTATAATTCTTGCATTTGGACTAATTTTAATATTGCACATCATGGGTCCTTTGTGACTTAATGTAGATTTAATTTTTCTTTTTAATTCAGAATTATTTCTTACTTCAGCAGTTTTGATGCCATAAGATTTGAAAACTTTTAAAAAATTTGGGATACTCAAACCACTTCCTTTATCACAACCAACATAATTTTTATTAAGCCATGTATCTATAGTCTGTTTAACCATTCCATAACCTTGATTATCAATGATAAATATTTTTATTGGTAAATTATAATTCTTTATATTTTCTATTTCCTGAATATTCATTTGGACAGACCCATCTCCTATTATAGCTATAATTTCTTTTTTACTATTTAATGAAACAGCCGCACCTATTGAAGCTGCTATAGAATAGCCCATTGGTGAATGGTTTAAAGCTGTAAAAATATTTTGACCTTTTTTGGGTTTAAATGCTTGATAACACCACACCAAATTGGCACTTGCATCAGGAATTATTATGTCATCTTTTTTAACTAATTTACTTAGTTCGTCAAAAAAAACATAGGGATTTACTTGTTGTTTTTCTTTAAAATATTCTTTTTTTAATGTGGGGTATTTATCTTTCCAATAAGAAATTGCCTTATACCAATTTTTTTCAATATTCATTTTTTTTGATACTCTATCAAATATTTTTACAAAATTAGTAAGGTCTAGGTTGATCTTACAATCTATTTTTACCTTATTCTCTTCGTTTAACTCAAACTTATCAATATCAACCAAAACTTTTTTTGCATTAACTGCAAACTTACTTGCAGTTCCAATTTGTGTACCATTCATTCTTGATCCAAGGATTATCAATAAATCAGAATTTTGAATTGAAAAATTTCCATGTCTAGTAGCATAAACTCCAAATGAGCCTATATTTAACTTATCAGATATATCAAAGAGGTCTGTAGTTGCCCATGTTGTTGCAAAAGGTATTTTATATTTTTTAATTATTTTATAAAATTTTTCATGTGTTTTTGATATTTTTACTCCATTTCCTATAACGACAACCGGCCTTTTTGATTTTGAAACTAGAGACTCAAGTTTATTAATTATTTTTTTATTTGGTTTAATCAAATTAATCTTTGGAATGAAAGGTCTTAATTCTTTTTCATTAACTTCTTGTCTTTGTACATCATCTGGTAAGTCGATTAAAACTGGTCCAGGTCTACCTTCTAATGAATAAAAAATAGCTTTTTCAATTTCATACCTTAAATCTTTTACATTTGTTATCCTTGTTGAGTATTTTGTCATAGATTTAACTATATCCATCACTTCCATCTCTTGAAAACCTAGTTGTCTCAAATTTTTGTTTTTCTTAATTCCACCTGTGACCGGAGCGCCTGATAAATAAAGAGCTGGTATTGAATCGTAGTAAGAACAAGCCATACCTTGCAATGTGTTAAGTATTCCTGGTCCACTAGTAGCAACAACCACACCTATTTTACCAGAGGCCCTATAAAATGCATCTGCCGCTAAAGATGCTCCCTGCTCATTTTGAGAAGGAAGAATGTTAAATTTTTTTACTTTACTTAAACTATCTAGAATATGTACAACTGATCCACCCTGTCCTGTAAAAGCATAATTAGTATAACTAGATAATTTTTTTGCAATGTAGTCTGAAGCTTTCATAAGTTTTATTATAATATATTATTTATAGTAATTAATCCTCTTTAATACATGTGTAGTTTTTTCATACAATAAGAATTTTCATATTATCACTATCAATATTTTTAAAATAACTAAATTTTTTTTATAAGTTTAGCAAAGTTTTTTTGATCATTGCTGAGACTATTATAAGTATTTTTTAACATTTTTATTTTTTTAGTTTTTTTTGCGACATAATTGGATTTTCTTCCCACAACAGCATAAAGCATTATTCTTAGTTTTTTTGGCTTAACTGCATTGTGAAAAAAGTTTATTGGATCAAAAAAAATACAATCCCCACTTGTAGCTTCAGGTGTAAAATTTGTTTTTCGAATATCAGGAATTAAATTTTTTAAAGGCTGGTAATTCATTTTGGTCCAAAAATCATTACCGTACTTTTTGTATATCATTTTTTTATGCATAGTTATTAAGTTAAACTCAATTTTGTCAGATTTTTTATTTAACTTTAAATGAAATGGAATTGAAAATTTTAATATTTGTTTAGTTTTAATATTTTTATTGAAGGTTTCGTCTAAGTGATAAAAATTTTGACCAGCATCTGGTAAATTATTTTTAAAATGACACCTGAATGCAACATACAACAAATGTATATCTGAACTTTTAAAAAATTTTTTACTTATTGAGATTATTTTTTCAGAAAAAATTAATTTATTAAGATCTGGCATTAAAATCAAAGGATCTTTTATTTCTACAGAGTCCGTTTTTTTTGAGTATATTTTATATCCCTCAGTAAATTCTTTTTTTGTTATAAAAAATTTTTTTCTATGAATCATAACTCCACGTAATTTATTTTTTTTTTGCGTTTCTAATAATTTTGAAATATTAACTGCCTTTACAAGACAAGAAGCATCATTTAAAAACTTGATTGTTTGTGATTTAATTTTTTTTATAACACTTTGATCAACAAAGCTTTTAAGAATATAAAAACCATTATTTTTTAATTGGCCAGATAATTTGTTAGTAGTCATTATTTCAATTTACATTAAATCTAAAATGATATCAATTCTCAATTAATATTTTATAATATAAATAATTTATTATTAATCATCATCAATTTTTATTTAATAGAGGTTTAAATAATACTTTTGATTTTTTTTTATAGTATTTTCCTGAAACTAAGTTTCTATAAAAAAATTTATTATTTTTATTAATAATTTTTTTTACCTCATAATCAATACTAATTTTTTTATACATTCCAAATTTAATAACTAAATTTTCAATGTATGTTCTCATAAATTCTTTATAATTAAAACTGTAATTTCTCAAATCATTTCCAAACAAATTAATCAACTTGTTTGTAAAATATAAAATATTTAGAGAAACCCAACTCAAAGATTTATTTATTAAAACATCTTTAACTTTAATTTTTTTAATTTTGCTATTTTTGAAAATTTTACTCCAAAGATCTAGATTTTTACAGTCCTCTTTCTTTACAACATAAACAACATCAAATTTATCTGTATAAAATTTAATTAATTTTTTATAATTTAATTTCGTATAATCAAAAAAATATTTATTTTTTTGATTAAATTTTTTTTTTACAAAGAAATTTTTTTTATTAATTGTAAAAATATTTGTTAACAATTCTGAATAAGCAGATGAAGCAAAACTGATTGGTTCTCTTAAAGTTATTATAATACTTGAAGTTTTAGGAAAAATTTTTGAATTAATTACTGAAGCTTTGTAATAATAATAAGGATTATAAAATAAATCTCCACATAAAATCTCCATAGAAATTAAGCTTTTTTTTTTAAATTTAATTCTTAGATTCTCAAATGGATGTATCATGTAATCTAAGTAATTAAATTTTTCTGACAAATCTTTATTGAAATATTTATAATTAATTTTTTTTGCTATTTTTGGAAAAATTCGGGTTTGAATAAATGTCGTCGAGCATTTTCCAAGGCCAATATGAATAAACATATTTTTATTTAATAATAAATTTTATAAAAAGTAAATGACTAAAATTTTTGGTCTTATTTTTTACTAAATCACCATCATTAATTATATTTTTTTATTTTATATTATTTATCAATTTTTTGATAACTTATTTTTTAAAATACTACCCGTCATTATAAAAAAGTCTGTATGCCCAATCTTTAGGTTCAGCCTTTTTACCAAAAAAAATAGATTAAAATTGTATATTGTTTGATGAAGTTTGATTGTTATAATTTCTTAATATTTTGTGATATAAGTAGTAAGCCTTCTTTATGAGATGCTGGCATCTCCTTAAGGCTACTTATTAATTTAAAATTATTTTTTTGAGAATAGCTCTTTATTTTATTCTTTTGTAAAAAGTCGAATATTTCTTTAGCATTTTTCTTGGTTCCAATCTCAACCAAAATATCTGTTGAAAAAAAGTTTTTTCTACTAATACTTCTTATAACTTTTGACTCTGAGCCCTCTATATCAATTTTGATTAAATCAAATTTTTCTATCAGTTTTGATACTTTGACTGTTTTGACAGTTATTTTTTTTTTTTTTCCATAGCTAGTTTTTTCACCTGAAATATGAGAGCTAAACATATTATCAATAACTCTAGTAAACCTAACGGTCCCTTCTTTTGTATAAACAGCCTTATTCACTAACTTAATATTTTTTATTTTATTTAGTTTAATATTAGCTCTTAACTTACTAAAGATAATTGGATCAGGTTCAAAACTTGTTACATTAAAACCACATCTTGCCAAAATTATTGAATGGAGACCAAGGCTTGCTCCCATGTCAGCTACATTTTTATATATTTTTTTATTTTTTAAATAAATATAAAAGACAACAAACTCGTTAGCGTTAAATAAATTGAAACTATTGTCTTTTCCCATTGAATAGTAAGGGAAAGTTATTTTACCAAACTCTTTAAAGGAAAAAACTTTATTTATTTTTAGGTCAACCTTTTCAAGTGATAGCTCTATTTTTTTTTTCAAATTAGAGTGATTTTTTCTACCCAATTCTAAGTTCGGAAATTTTTTTTTACAAAAATCCAAGTCAAAACTTACAAAGTTTTTTTTTGTTTTTATTTTTAAATTTTTTTTCAAGGTTTTTATATCAAATTTTCTTATAAAAATTTTTTTCAGTGCATAAATCAAGCCAATTGAGCTATTAGTACTGGTCAGCTACACGCATTACTGCGCTTCCACATCCAGCCTATCAACGT
>MDTF01015925.1_pt1 | contig 50937 bp, 44 predicted proteins | sample 811191 | NCBI WGS metagenome assembly MDTF01 (sample SAMN05326649, study PRJNA326480) | marine metagenome | isolation source: seawater | place: Southern Ocean | collected 2011 | reverse complement strand
ATTCAATGTTGTTAATCCAGATATAATAGTAAGCGAGCATGGTGCAGATGTTTTAAGATTGTACGAAATGTTCCTCGGACCATTAGAACAAGCTAAACCTTGGAGTACTAAAGGAATTGATGGCGTAAGTAGATTCATTAGAAAATTCTGGAATTTATTCCATGATGCTAATGGAAACTGGGATATTTCGGATGCTGACGCAAAAAAAGAAGAACTAAAGGTTTTACATACTCTAATCAAAAAGGTGCATCATGATATAGAGAATTTCTCTTTTAATACATCAGTAAGTGCTTTTATGGTTTGTGTAAATGAACTTCAAAAATTAAAATGTAACAAGGCTACAATTTTAAAAGAATTAGCAATTGTACTTTCCCCTTATGCGCCATTTATTTCCGAGGAACTTTGGAATAAATTAGGTGAAAAAGAAAGTATTACTACTGCAACTTTTCCTGAATTCGATGCTTCTTATTTGAAAGAAACTAGCCACACCTACCCAGTTTCTTTCAATGGGAAAATGAGGTTTACTTTAGCTTTACCATTAGATATGGCGAAAGACGAAATTGAAAAATCCGTTCTTAGTCATGAAGATGCTATAAAATGGTTAGATGGAAATACACCGAAGAAGATAATTGTTATTCCGAAGAAGATCGTAAATATTGTTATTTAAAAACAATATTAGGAGATAAGCTAAAGAATGGGCGCTGAATATTCAGCGCCCATTCTTTTACTTCCATAATAAGATGCTTAAAGTACTTCCTAAAGTAACGCCACTCCATTCATCAAAGCGTTTTGTGGTATATTGATAACCACTATACAAAGTCCAAATAACTTTTTCTGTTGAAACCATTTGAATTCCTAATGTCGGCGTAAAGTGAAAAGTCTTAAAATGTTTTTGATACAAACCGCCCAATTCTAATCCAAAATAAGGAATAAAGTAGCTCCTGTAACTAGCACCTTCAAACGATGCTGTAAAGCCCACATTGGTTGTATAGATATCTTTAGACAATGTGTTGTCACTTTTCAAAATACTCAAATTAATATAGCTTTTTATTCTTGCTGGTCCGCTTCTAGCGTAAGAAGATTTTGGATACTTGCCTCTCGCTCTTGCATAAATAACAAACTCAGTCACTAGTCCATGGTAAACACCTAGCTCTGTCGCTTTTGGAGTAAAAATTTTATACCCTAAACTGGGCATAAAATAATCATCCCATTCTTTGTTTTCCTTGTAATATTCGTGTTTTTCTTTCTGACCCGATTGAGCTGAAGAGAGTAACGTTCCAAATAGGATAATTGCTAAAAATGTTTGTTTCATAATTATGAATTTTAATACAAAACTATGCTGATAGCTTACTATTAAATAATTGAATTCTGCAAGTTAATTTTACAATTTCGCAAGAAATACAAAAAATAATCAATGGTAATTTTTTTAGTAAAAATAATGAGTCGATAGCAACTTCAAATCAGTTTATAAGGATAATATTATCAGTTTTATTTATCCTTGTCTACTCATGACAACAGAACAAATATTACATAAAATCCACAGAGAAGAAGCTGGTAACATAATTTCAGTTTTAACTAAGATATTCGGCATAGCAAATCTTCAATTGGCTGAAAATATTTTACAAGATGTTTTTATTGGAGCCATTGAAAAATGGGGGAAGAAGATTCCTGTAAATCCAAAAGAATGGATTTACAATACTACTAAAAACAAAGTAAGTACGGCTATTAATCAAAAAAGGTATCAACAAGAATACCAATATAAAACAACTCATTTACCTACATCCGATTGGACGAATAAAAATGAGATCGATGATTTTTTTTCTCAAAAGGAAATAAAAGAAGATCAATTAAGAATGATGTTCACTTGTTGTAATCCCGAAATAAATAACGATTCTCAATCAGCGTTAATACTAAAAATACTTTGTGGCTTTAACACCCATGAAATTGCAAAGGCACATTTGATAGATGAGGATATAATTAACAAGCGATTGATTCAAGCTCGGGCAAAGCTAAGCGAGACTAAATCAGTATTTGAAATCTCTGGAGGAAACAAAATCCATCAAAGACTAAATGTTGTATTAACTAGTATTTATTTACTATTCAATAAAGGTTATTGCGACAATTCAGTCGACAAGATCATACGTTTTGAGTTGTGTTTAGAATCTATTCGTTTAACCGAGATAATCATAGAATCTGATTTAATTAATAATAAAGGAGAGGCACATGCACTACTTTCGTTAATGAATTTTAATGCCTCTCAATTTATCGCCAGGATATCTAAAGACCATCAGGTTATTACGATGGAGCATCAAGACCGATCTAAATGGGACAAGAACCTCATTAATAAAGGGATTCTACATCTTAATAAAGCCATTACTTGCGATCAAATCAGTAAATATTTGATACTTGCAGCCATATCTGCAAACCATTGCTCTGCTCCTGCTTTTAAATTTACAAACTGGCAACAAATCCTTGCGCTTTATGATCAATTATTACTAATTGACAACACGCCAATTGTATATTTAAATAGAGCACTTACAATAAGTATGGTGAATGGGAAACAAAAGGCCATTGAACTTATGGAATTTCTGAAAAAAGAAAAAAAACTAGCCTCTTACCATCCATTGCTTTCAGCACTTGGAGATTTATACCAGCAAACTAATCAAAAAAATCTGGCTATTGAAGAATACAAGGCCGCATTATCGTTAACTAAAGTTGACTCTGAAAAGAAATGGATTTTATCAAAAATAGAAAAATGTAGCTAACAAATTAAAAAAGTATTGGCTATTTATTTTAATGTTATAGGGCTAATTTAAATTAGCTTAACTACAATAAATAATGACTAATTAAAACAATTTTAATTATAATATTTGCTATTAAATATTTAATACTCTCTTGCTAAATTAGATCAATTTATTTTTGTTTTCTGACATTCTCTTTAGCTAATACTAACAGTGCATTTTACAACAAAATAGATCCTACAAGATTGGCTAAAAAAATAAGTTGATTGACTTTTTTAATGAACAATATTTAATCCCAGGATTACCACCCGTTACTGAATACAATTAAAATAAAAAACACAAATCGTCAAACAAACAGAAGAAGCAGATTAACGGCTATAGTGACACAGATTCTACTTCCTTTACTTCAGGGAACATTCTACACAATAACCCTTCTATACCTTGTTTTAAAGTTACCGTTGACGAAGGGCAACCTGAACATGCTCCTCTCAAAGCAACTTTAACAACTCCTTTGTTAAACTCAACAAAGTCTATTGATCCTCCATCACTCTCAACAGCTGGACGAATAAACTCATTTAAAGCATCAATAATTTTCTCATCAAGCTCCGATGTTGAAACATTAAATCTCACTTCATCCCCCTCCTTTTCATTTAGCTGATCTTTCTTTATAGCATGAGGTTGTAAGGCATCTTTTTTAATGATTTCATTCCCTTCTCCAATATAGTCTGAGATGAATTGTCGCGTTTCGATCATGACCATGTCCCATTCTATTTTATCATTTTTCATTACTGAAACGTAATTACTGGAAATAAAAACATTTTCCACGAATGGGAAGTTTAAAATTGCCGTTGCAAGAGGACATCCTGAGCTATCGTCACTTGAAGAATAATCCAAAGGAGCTCCTGGATTTAAGACTTTATTAGTAACAAACTTCATAACATCCGGATTCGGTGTCATTTCAGCATAAACAGTAACGGGAACAGAACGGGCAGCCATAATTAAACGATTTTTAGTAAAAGTAATAAAGCAATATGGTTGGAACAATAATCTTTATCGAATTTTACTATCAACCTTAGCATAATTCTTTATAACAAAAAAGCCACTCCGAAAAAACGAAGTGGCTTTCACAAAATATTTCTAGTTATTATCTTTTTTCAACTGGCACATAAGCTCTTTCGGTAGCTCCAGTATAAATCTGACGTGGACGTCCGATTGGAGACTTGTGCTCGATCATTTCCTTCCATTGTGCTATCCAACCTGGAAGTCTTCCTAATGCAAACATCACTGTAAACATCTCAGTAGGTATACCCAAAGCCTTATATATAATCCCCGAATAGAAATCTACATTTGGATATAAGTTTCTAGATTTAAAATACTCATCATTCAAAGCAACTTGCTCAAGTTCTTTCGCAATTGCAATTAAAGGATCGTTAATGTTCAATTTAGATAAAACATCATCCGCTGCTTTTTTAATAATCTTAGCACGTGGATCAAAGTTTTTATATACTCTATGTCCGAATCCCATTAAACGGAAAGGATCATTTTTATCTTTTGCTTTGTTAATCCAATCTTCTAATGGCGAGCCATCTTTATGAATTGCTTCTAACATTTCAATAACAGCTTGGTTAGCTCCTCCATGAAGTGGTCCCCACAAAGCTATAACCCCTGCAGATATTGAAGAATATAAGTTAGCATGAGAAGAACCAACAACTCTTACTGTAGCAGTAGAACAATTTTGTTCGTGATCAGCATGTAAGATTAACAACTTGTTTAATGCAGATACAACAACAGGATCAATTACAGTTTCCTGAGTTGGTAAACCAAACATCATATTTAAGAAATTCTCTTCGTAGTTCAATTCGTTTCTTGGATAAACAATTGGATGCCCAACAAAATTCTTATAAGCCCAAGCAGCAATAGTTGGCAACTTAGCAAGTAATCTATAAATAGTTAATTCAATTTCTTCTTCAGTTCTATTTGGATTTTGAGAATCTGGATAAAAAGTAGAAAGTGAACATAATAAAGATGCAACAATACCCATTGGGTGAGCTTTTGAAGGATATGCTTCAAAAAAACGTTTCATATCCTCATGAATCAAAGTGTGATTCGTAATATTTTGCTCAAAATCAGCTAATTCAGTAGCTGTTGGTAATTCACCATTAATTAAAAGGTGAGATACTTCTAAAAAAGAGGCTTTATCTGCTAATTCTTCAATTGTATATCCTCTATACCTTAAAATTCCATTTTCACCATCAAGGTATGTAATTGCACTTGTTGTAGAACCCGTGTTTTTAAAACCTGAATCTAACGTTACATATCCTGTTTGAGCACGTAATTTACTTATATCAATAGCTTTCTCGTCTTCTGTCCCTGTAATAACTGGCAATTTATAACTTTCCCCGTTAATTTTTAACTCTGCAAATTCTTCCATTGATTTGTAATTTTATTGGTTATTTTATAATGGTTGATAAAGGTAATAAAGAAAAGCGGAGGTTTTAAATATTGAGCAAAAAAACTTTTCTATTTTATTTTCGTATTTGAATGTTAGAAATAGTTGATTGTATGAAAAAATTAAGGTCACAATTTGCATTCGATGCGCACCAAATAATGGAAAAAAATTCCGTTCAGCTTACCTTTTCAGGTGATTTAAGCAACGATTTAATCAAGATGCTTCTAGCCATTGCAAAAAACAACATTAACATAAAGTCCTTGATGATCAAGATTTACCATATAATGAATGAATGTTTGGATAATTTGAAAAAACACTCGATCCAAGACACCCAATCCGAATTTCCATCTCTATTTTTACTCGGTAAAGACGACAGCAGTTATTATCTAGCAACTAGTAATAAAATAGATAATCAAGCAAAACATCAACTAAGTGAAAGACTAACAAAAGCAAACGCACTCAATAAATCGGGATTAAGTGCTTGGTATAATAAAATACTAATGAACAAAAATAGTATTTACGGAAAAGAAGGTGCTGGTTTAGGAATTATTGATATGGCTATGAAAAGTGAAAATCCTTTTGAGTTTTCATTCAAAAAAATTGATTCGGAATTCTTCTTTTTTACATTAAAAATTAAAATTGATTATTAAAAATAAAGAAGAAGGCAGGCTGAACCTAAACTTTTTTTTGATGTCAAAAAGATGATTGGTTTATACCCCTACAAAAAAAAATCTGACTCCATACTTCTTCCCTCCATTTTTTTAACCCTCTCGATAATTACTGAGTCCGTAAAATTTGGTTAGATACAAAATAACTAGATTCCCAATTCAAATTAGGATGTTTCAGTTCACCTTTAGCAACGTTGATATTTAAAATTTTTCAATCGCTTGAAAACAATTCAATCAGACAGCATTAGGGTAACTATCTTTTAATTTTATAAAGATTTATGGGAGGACTATTTAGAATGATGCCAAGAACAGGAAACAATTCTACACCTCAAATTTAAATATATTTCGGTTAAGTACTAGTGTGTAAAAAAACACATGACACGGAAGGAAATATTCTCTTTACAATAATATTTCTCCCTTTTATAGTTGAAGCTAAATTACTCCTTATAATTTCCTATTTTTGTTTTCCTGTCCTTTCGGACAATTATATAACATTGGTATGAGCAAAAAATATACAGAATACAAAGGATTAAACCTTCCAAAAGTTGGTGACAATATTCAAGCGTTTTGGACTAAAAACAATATTTTTGAAAAGTCTATTTCCTCACGTGATGAAAATAAGCCATTTGTATTCTTTGAAGGTCCACCTTCAGCAAATGGAATGCCTGGTATTCATCATGCAATGGCACGTTCAATAAAAGATATTTTTTGTAGGTATAAAACACTGAAAGGATACAGGGTGAATCGTAAAGCTGGATGGGATACTCATGGCTTACCAGTTGAGTTAGGTGTTGAAAAAGAAATGGGTATCACTAAAGAAGATATTGGGAAGAAAATTTCTGTTGACGATTATAATAAAGCTTGCAGAGAATCAGTAATGCGTTACACAGGTAAATGGAATGACCTGACCGAAAAAATGGGTTACTGGGTTGATTTAGAAGATCCGTACGTTACCTATACTAATAAATATATGGAGACTGTTTGGTATTTACTAAAACAGCTATATAACAAGGAGTTGATGTACAAAGGATACACAATCCAACCTTATTCTCCAGCAGCAGGAACAGGACTATCCTCTCATGAAGTAAACCTTCCCGGTTGTTATAAAGATGTAAAAGACACTACTATTGTTGCCCAATTTAAAGTAACAAGTTCTGAATTTAAAGACAAATATAATATTGATGGGGATATTCACTTCATTGCTTGGACCACTACTCCTTGGACACTCCCATCTAACACTGCACTTTGTGTAGGTCCAAAAATTGAGTATTCTTTGGTTCATACTTTTAATCAATATACTGGAGAACCTATTAAAGTAATCCTAGGTTCTCCCTTAATCTCCAAACAATTCAATGGTAGATATGCCAAGGTTGAATCTTTGGAGCAAGTTTCATACAATGAAGGTGACAAAACAATTCCTTATTTCATTGACCAAACTTTTTTAGGGCACGAACTAGTTGGAATTAAATACGAACAATTAATTAAAGGATGCCTTCCCTACCAAGAAGCAAACAAAGCTTTTCAAGTAATCGAAGGTGACTTCGTTACTACTGAAGATGGAACGGGAATAGTACATATTGCGCCAACTTTTGGAGCCGATGATGCGATGGTTGCAAAATCAGCGGGTATTCCACCAATGTTAATTTTAGATGAAGATCAAAATGCAGTTCCTTTAGTAGATTTAACAGGAAGGCTTGTTAAAGAATTAGGAGGAGAAATTGGAGGTATGTTTGTGAAAAACGAATACTATTCTGATGAAGATCGTCCCGAAAAAAGTACCGATGTACTTATTGCAATACAATTAAAAATAGAGAATAAAGCTTTTAAAGTTGAAAAATACGAACACAGCTATCCGCATTGCTGGAGAACTGACAAACCTATTTTATACTACCCTTTAGATAGTTGGTTTATTAAAGCTACTAAAGTAAAAAAGAGGATGATTGAGCTGAATCAAACCATTAATTGGAAACCAGCTTCGACAGGCTCTGGAAGATTTGGAAACTGGCTGGAAAACGCAAATGATTGGAACCTTTCTAGATCAAGATATTGGGGGATTCCAATTCCAATTTGGAGAACAGAAGAGGGTGATGAAATACTTTGTATTGGTTCTGTAGAAGAGTTAAAAGCAGAATGTGAAAAGGCAATTGCTGCTGGAGTTATGAAAGAAAGTCCTCTTGCTAATTTTGTAGTTGGTGATATGAGTGCAGCTAATTATGAAACTTTCGATTTACATAAAAATTATGTTGATGCAATTACACTAGTTTCACCTTCTGGAAAACCAATGCAACGTGAAGCGGATTTAATAGATGTTTGGTTCGACTCTGGAGCTATGCCTTATGCGCAATGGCATTACCCTTTTGAAAACAAAGAGTTAATTGATGATAATAAAGCTTTTCCTGCAGATTTTATTGCCGAAGGTGTAGATCAAACGAGAGGTTGGTTTTATACTTTACACGCAATTGCTACAATGTGTTTCGATTCAGTAGCATATAAAAACGTAGTTAGTAATGGATTAGTTCTAGATAAAAACGGACAAAAAATGAGTAAGCGCTTAGGAAACGCTGTTGATCCATTTACTACTTTATCTACTTATGGCCCTGATGCTACTCGTTGGTACATGATGAGTAACTCTCAACCTTGGGATAACCTAAAGTTTGATCTAGAAGGTATAAAAGAAGTACAAAGGAAATTTTTCGGAACAATTTACAACACCTACCAATTTTTTGTCTTGTATGCAAATATTGACGGTTTCGATTACAGTCAAACAGAAATTAAATTATCAGAAAGACCAGAAATTGATCGCTGGATTATATCAAAACTAAATAGTTTAATAAAAACTGTTGATAATGATTACTCCAATTATGAACCAACAAGAGCTGCTCGTGCAATTCAAGAATTTGTAACAGAGCAATTGAGTAACTGGTATGTTCGACTATGCAGAAGACGTTTTTGGAAAGGAGAATATACAACTGATAAAATATCAGCTTATCAAACATTATATAAATGTTTAGAAACTGTAGCGCAATTATCAGCTCCAATTGCTCCATTTTTTATGGATCAGCTGTTTAAGGATTTAGATGCTGTTTCAGGTCGGCATAATGTTGAGTCTGTACACCTATCAGATTTCCCAATTGTACACGATTCTGAAATCGATATTGATTTAGAGGAGCGTATGGAGATAGCTCAAAAAATCTCTTCTATGATTTTAGGCTTGAGAAAGAAGAACAAACTTAAAGTTCGCCAACCGCTGCAGAAAATAATGATTCCAATTTTAGATGAAAAATTCGAACGTCAATTAGAGGCTGTCAAAGAATTAATTTTATCGGAAGTAAATGTTAAAAAATTTGAGTATCTAAAAGAAAATTCTGGCGTTTTAGTTAAAAAGGTAAAAGCTAATTTCAAACTATTAGGTAAAAAGTTCGGAAAACAAATGAAACCAGTTGCAGAAGCGATTGCTAAATTTGATCAAGTGCAGATCGCTGAAATAGAAAAAAACGGCAAAATCACCCTAGATATTGATAGTGCAGCTGAAGTCCTTTTAGGAGAAGTAGAAATCACAACTCAAGACATTCCAGGACTTCTGGTAGCAAACGAAGGTAAGTACACCGTTGCGCTAGATATTAATTTAACTGAAGAACTTAAAGAAGAGGGAATTGCAAGAGAGTTGGTCAATAGAATACAAAATTTAAGAAAAGAAAAAGAATTTGACTTGACAGATAAAATTTTATTAACGATTCAAAAAACTAATGAAATTAATAAAGCTATTGAAAATCACAAAAAGTACATTTGTAGTGAAACCTTAGCAACAGAATTACTGTTAGTGGAAGAAGTAATTACTGAAGATAATTTAGAAGTTGAAATTAATGAATATATTTCAACAATTATAGCAATTGTTAAAAACTAATAAATACAAGTTATGGCAGAAATAGTAAGATATTCAGATGCGGAATTAATGGAATTTAAGCAGCTCATCGAGGATAAAATCGAAAGCTCTGAAAGAGATTTAAAGCACTTTCAAGGTCAAATTGATTTTTCAGCAAATGATTCTGGTACTACCGTTAATATTATGGAAGAAGGATCTGAAGCATTAAGTAGAGAAAAGATTGCTCAAATGGCACACCGGCAGCGAAAGTTCATACAACAATTAAAAGCTGCATTAGTAAGGATACAAAACAAAAGTTACGGCGTTTGTAGATCTACTGGGAAATTAATTAGAAAAGAAAGACTTAAAATTGTACCACATACAACTTTGTCTATCGAAGCCAAAAACTTAGAAGCGAGAGATTAGGATTATTTCTTATTCGCTTTTTTTTTTAAAAAAACGTCAATAAGTACCCTAATACTGACCCGCCAATTACAATCCATAAACTACTTACTTTCCTCAGTCCAAATACAACTGAAGTAGCAATGACAGATATCACAGCATTTTTCCAATCTATTAGAATGTCATAGCCTAAATGGAGCGTGACAGCAACCATAATTGCTAGTGATGCAATATTCACAGCGTCCAAGAAACCGGAAGCTAATTGAGATTTCCTTAATTTTGGTATAATTGGATTCAAAATCAATACAAATAAAAAAGAAGGAAGAAATATTCCTAAAGTAGCTAGTACAGCTCCCCAAAATCCTGCGACTTGATAACCGACAAAAGTTGCAGTTGACAAGACTGGACCAGGTGTAAATTGTCCAATTGCTATTGCGTCTAATAATTCTGGTTTTGAAAGCCAGCCTAAGTTCTCTACCAATTCTCCATCCAAATATGCAATAAGTACGTATCCACTTCCGAACAAAACTGCACCGATTTTCAGGAAAACAAAAAACAGTTTACCTAACCCAATTTTTTTTATAAATAATGGGGTTGTCTGCAGTAATAAAATTGGTGCAAAAGATTTAACATCATTTTTTCCTAACCTCCCAAACCATAGCATACCAATTAACCCTGCAGATAAGATAGCTGTTATTTCGTTCACACCAGAAAAAGATGCGCAAATTACAAGGACGCCAATTATTCCAAGTTGCCAGTTTTTTAATGCTTTCTTTCCCAGTTTATAGACTGCTCCTAAAATGATTGCCATAACAGCAGGCTTTATTCCATCTAAAAAAGGAGCTATATCTGGAACCTTTCCATATTCCACATAAAACATAGCAAGTAATCCTGTGGTTATTACTGCAGGAATTATAAATGTAAATCCTGCAACAAACAATCCTAACCAACCCGCTCTCTCGTAGCCACAATGCATTGTCATTTCAGTACTATTTGGCCCAGGGATCAAGTTAGTCGCACCAACTAAATCCAAAAAATGAGATCTAGTCATCCATTTTCTTTTAGTTACCAATTCTTCTTCCATCATAGAAATATGAGCCGCAGGACCACCAAATGCGATTAATCCTAGTTTAAAAAAAACTTTGGCAACTTCTGTAAGTGAACTTTTAGAATCCATTGTGAACTTTAATTAAAAATCACAAAGTTAAATAAGAAGAATGTAAAAAAAAAGAGAGATGCAGAACGCATCTCTCAAATTAGCAAAATCAGGGTTGGAAACCAACCGAATAGAAAATTTTAATGACCTAAAATCTCTCCAAGAAGATCTAATTTAGGTGTTAGGATTATTTCAGTCCTTCTATTTTTCTTTTTAGCTTCTTTATTTTTCCCAGTATCTAATGGCAAATGCTCTCCTCTTCCGCTTGCAATTAGACGACTAGCACTAACCTTATAACCTTCTAATACTTTTACAATTTGAGTAGCGCGCATAACACTTAAATCCCAGTTATCCTTCAATTGTGCACCAGGATGATATTTATCAATATCGGTATGCCCTTCAACTGTAATGTTAATATCCTCATTAGCATTTAACACAGCTGCTAATTTCTTTAATGCTTTTTTTCCTTTCTCATCAGCAGTATAACTTCCTGCCTTAAATAACAACTCATTATCAAGCGAAACATATACTTTACCGTTTTTCATCTCAACAGTTAGTCCTTCATTTTCTAAACCAAATAACGCATCAGTAATCTTTTTCTTAAGTGCTTGAGCGATTGAATCCTGTCTATTAATAATCGCTTGTAACTCTTCTACTTTTTTTGATCTTTCTGCTAAATATTTCTGTGCATCTTCTAGTGCTAAGGACTTTGCTTTTAAATTAGCTTCTTTGTCAGCTAATGCCCTAATCGCATCATTTAAATCGTCTTCTTGAATTTGCAAACTCAATCGACTCTGCTCTAATTCTTTTAGATAAGTTTGATTGATTTCCTCAGTTCTTTTCGCGCCAGCCTCTTTTAATGCTAGTAACTCTCTGTATGTTTTATCTAATTGGTCGTAATTTGTAGTAAGCACTCTTAATGAAGTTCCTTGAATAGAAGTATCTCTACTTAAAGCTGACATTCTTTTTGCATTCTCCGCAAGGGTAGATTTCATTTCATTATTTTCCGCTTCGCATTTCATACTTTTCTCATGGAAATCTTTTGCTTTCAAACGCTCAGCCTCATACTTAGCACTCACATCATCTAATTGGCGCTTAGGAACACAACTCAATGTTCCTACTGCAATAATCCCTAAAACAAAAACTACTCGAAAAATTTTTTTCATATGATATAACTATACGTTAACAAAATTAACGGGAAAGAAATAGAAAAGAAATTGTTTTTCTTTTTTCTTACTAACATTAAACTGTGTACTTTCTTGATTATTTAGCCGTTAGAAGTATCCTAATAGCTTAAATTTGCACTATAATATTAAGATTGAATAAAATAATTAAATATCTGACAATTCTTTTGTTTTTGCTTTCAATAAGTGGGAGTTCGCAGGAGAATTTCAGTAACATTAGAACTAGATGGATACAGACCCAAGACACTGTTAAATTAGATTCTTTGTCTATATTCCCTAATTCTATAATTGTATTTAATTTGGATACGAATAGTTATAAATCCCGACCCTTTTATGGTGAACTACTTTTCAGTAAAAACGTTCCGGATTCTGTTCTGGTTTCCTACAAAGTACTCCCTATAAATTTCACTAAACCAGTAAGTTTTAGAAATGAAAAAGATACTGTTTTAAATAAAAACAACTCTTTAATTACCAGAAACCCCTACAGCTTTTCAAAAAAAGAACTTACAAGAACGGATTTGTTTGGAGGTGAAAGCATCAGAAAGGGAGGAAGTATCTCTAGAGGCATAAGAGTTGGCAACAGTCAAAACTTATCTGTGAATTCCAATATGAATTTACAATTGGCTGGCAGTTTTCAAGGTGTTGAAATCTTAGCTGCTATCACAGATAATAATATACCAATCCAACCTCAAGGAAACACCCAAACGCTTCAAGAATTTGATAAGGTTTATGTTCAGTTTTCAAAAAATGGTCATCGATTAATTGCGGGAGATTTTCAAGTGGTAGAAAACAAGGATGTTTTTTTAAGGTTCAATAAAAAGGCGCAAGGTTTAAGTTATGATGGAAAATACAAAACCAAATTATTTAAAGAAAAAGCCGTTTTTGAAACCACAATTAATACAGCACTATCAAGAGGTAAATTTGCTCGAAATCAGATCATCGGGTTAGAAGGTAATCAAGGTCCTTATCTTTTACGCGGTGCAGAAAATGAACAGTTCATTATTATACTTTCTGGTACCGAAAGAATTTATATTGATGGGAAATTAATGAAAAGAGGAATGGATAATGATTATGTTATAGATTATAATACTTCAGAAATTACCTTCACAACCAACCAATTGATAACAAAAGATAAACGGATTGTTGCCGAATTCCAATACTCTGATCAAAATTATGGAAGATCATTATTTCATTCTGGAAACGAAATTAAAAGCACGAGAGGTCGATTTTTCTTTAATCTGTACTCTGAACAAGATATGAAATTTCAGCGATTACAACAATCCCTTTCAGATAGTGATGAAGAATTACTTTTTAACATAGGAGATAGTTTGCACTTAGCTATTACCCCTAGAATTGATTCGGTAGAATACTCTGCAAATCAAGTTTTATATAAAAAAAAAGACACTATTGTTGATTTTATAAATCACACAATTTATATTCAAAGTAATAACCCCGACAGTGCTTTTTATGCATTAGGGTTTAGTAATGTTGGTTCTGGGAATGGAAATTACATTCTTTCTACCAGCACAACAAATGGAAGAGTTTATGAGTGGGTGGCACCTATTTTAGGCGTGAAGAAAGGAACTTATGAGCCACTGATTAAGTTAGTCGCTCCAAAGCAACAACAGATGGCAACTATAGGTGTCGAATACAAGCTTAGTAAGAACACCAGTATGTTTATGGAAAGTGCCTTTAGCAACAATGACCAAAATTTATTTTCAAAAAAAAATAAATCTGACGATCAAGGAATCGCTATTAACACCAAACTATCTAATAATTATCCTTTCTCAAAAAAAGGGCGCCCATTTCAACTTAAAACTAAAATAAGTTACCAAGTAACCAATAAAAACTTTAGTAGAATTGAACGTTTTAGGGCGATTGAATTCGAGAGAGACTATAACTTATCAGCTAATAGTACTCAAGAAGTTGAGCACATTGCTTCCTGGGAATCTACTTTACTCAAATCAGGTAAATCATTAGCAGTACTGAATGCCTCTTACCTTGGACGAGGAACAACTTATAACGGATTGAAAACTGGTGGTAATATTAATTTTAATTTATGGAAAGGTGCTATATTAAGTGGAAAAGGGAGTTTACTGCAGTCTAACGGAATAACGCAAACAAGTAATTTTTTCCGCCATCAGTTTTCTATTTCACAAAAGATCAGAATATTCACTTTAAAGATTTGGGAAGAGCAAGAAAATAATCTGATAACACAAACAATTCCAGACACCTTGGTAGGCACTTCTTTTAATTATAACGTTTTAGGTACTTCAATAGGAATAAAGAATAAGCGAATAAATTTTGATTTAAGCTGGAACCAACGAATTGATCATGCAACTTCTAACAGTAAATTGAATCGTTCAACTCTAGCTAATAACATAGGAACTAAATTATCATATAATGGAAAAAAAAGTAGTCAATTTATTTGGAATACCACTTTTAGAGAACTGCAAATTCTCAATAACAAACTAACAAGCCAGTTACCAGAAAACACATTACTAAATAGATTAGAGTATAAGTTTAAATTATGGAACGGAATGATTAGTTCTTCTTCCTTTTTTGAAGTTGCAGCAGGGGCTGAATTAAAAAGGCAATTTGCATTTATTGAAGTTAATCCAGGACAAGGTACACATATGTGGAGTGATTTCAGCCAAGATTCAATTCAAGATTTAAATGAGTTCGTCTTACCTCCTGATGGTTTTTCCGACCAAGCAAATTACGTACGTGTTTTCTTACCTTCAACTGAATTTGTTAAAACCTATTCTAACCGCTTTAATCAATCCTTAAACATTACTCCTACTAAGTATTTCAAACAAAATAAATCACTTGATAAGTTCATCAGAAGATTTAATGATCAGCTAATTTTAAAACTTAGTCAAAAGAATGCAAAAGACGAAGTAGAACGGATTCAAGTTCCATTTAAAAGTTCTATTGCAGATACTAACCTGATCTCGATTACTTCTTCATTTAGAAATACTTTATATTTTAACAGATCAAATCCGAAGTACGGTATTAATTATTCATACAGTCAGAACGAAAACAAATCTATACTTACGAATGGGTTTGAAGGGCGATCCTTACAAAAGCATGGTTTAGATATCAGATGGAATTTTCTTAGAATGTTTAGCTTGCGGACTAAATTAGAATTAAGTGATAAGTTTAGAACTTCTGAGTTGTTCTCAGATCAAGATTACTTAATAAATACCCAAGAAATAAAACCCACTTTAAGTTATCAAAAAGGTTCAGTTTTCAGAGTGAAACTAAACGGGGAGTGGAAAGAAAAACAGAATAACGGAAAATATGGAGGAGAAGTAGCTAGGTTTATTAAAATAGGATCCGAAATAACTTACAATTTACTTACGAAAGGGCGGATGAGTGCACAAGTAAATTACATAGCTACAACATTTAATGGTAAATCGGGGGCCAACTCTCCACTAATATTTGATATGCTAGAGGGTTTTCAGCAAGGAATAAACTTTACTTGGCAAGCTCGATATCAACGAAAATTTAAAAATAATTTTCAATTAAGTATGCAATATGAAGGTAGATCATCAGAAGTTACAAAAGCTACTCATACTGGTACGATGCAAGTTCAATTGCTATTTTAATTACAAAAAATTCCTGTTTTTCCCTATTAAAAAATAGACTAATTTTACTTTATGAAAATCACTATAGTCCTATCCTTACTGAGTCTTTCAGTTTTCTCTCAAGAGGTCCATTGGCTGAATAATATTGATTCTGCAAAGACATTATCTACAGAAAATCGTAAAATAATTTTACTTAAATTTTCAGGTTCCGATTGGTGCGCCAACTGTAAAAGGTTAGATCAATTTTTTTTTGAAACGGAAGAATTTAAGAAATTTGCAACTGAAAGATTAGTTTTATTAGAGGCCGATTTCCCACTGAGAAAGAAAAATAAACTTTCTGATGAACAACAAGCGCACAATGATCAACTCGCTAATAAATTCAATAAACAAGGTGATTTTCCGCTAGTATTAATATTAAATGACCAAGGAAAATTACTTGGAAAAATAGATACACGTCAAAATGATATTCAAGCCTATTTCACACAAATAAAAACTTACAAAATTAAGTAATCTCATCATTTCCTTTCACTGTAATTTACTCGGATAACTAATTGGAATTCGTTAGCTCAGAAGCATAATTAAATCCTGAAACAAAAAATTACTAAAGAGTATTAAATATATCTGCGTTAGCATTAATTATGAAGTATATTATTACCGCACTTGTACTTTTATCAGCATTAATATCTAAAGCACAATTAAAACAAAACTTAGAACCTTCGGACTCAACAATTAGTCAAATTATTGACAGTTTAACTTATCTGAAAACAACAGCTCAAAAATTAAATAAAGTTGAGCCAACATCAAAAAAGCATCAAAAAGATTGGACTAACTATAATAACTATTTCGAACTTAAATTTCGGCCGAATTTGAATCCACTAGTAGACTATATTTCACAAAAAAATAAGGATTTAATTGAGAATAAATTCCTTGCTTTTTTATCAATATCGACAGGTTCAGCCGACGAGGAACTATCTCATGCATTTGCAAAGTTATTCATAAACAAACCAGACGAAATCATTTTAAAATTAGAAAAGCTTGAAAAACCAAATCTTAACAAATACTTAGAAGGTAGCTTTGAGTTCTATACTTATGAAACCCCTATAGACAGTAGTGAATTCAAACTTCTAAATCAAAAAATAAAGCAACTAATGCTAACACAAAAATAATTGCAAAAGCTTTTATTATTTTCTTTGCTCTTTTCTTTTTTCAGCTTAACTTCCCATCGTCTTACGCAGTAGACAAGTTCCGCTCCGCGTCACCTTGTCTAAAGCTTCAGACAATTATTTTAATCGTTATCAAGCTGAAATGTTGTTTTTAGTTTTTCCTTATTATTAAGCTTTAAACACTAGACAAATTTTCAAAAAAAAATATTTGTATTATCAGGTATGCGATATGTTTTCTGCTAACATTATTACGACTGAGGTGAAATTTAGTGATGGAAAAATTTAAAACAACAGCCTTCCTATTATTTCCCGCAGTACAATAATTTTATATGAACTAGATTTTTTTCGTGATTATCTCATAACTCATACCTTTTTTCTGTGATATCTTTTAAATTATACCTACTTCAAGCTATTGAAGATAAGAGGTTCGAAAGTGTAAATTTGCAGTTCAAAATATGAAAAACATGAAAACTAAATTTATTTTAATTGGAGTTGCACTAGTTTGCTTCACTATTCAATCCTGTAAAAAGGACAAAGAAGAAAATATTACAGATACTAGTTTATTAAGATCTGCTGTGAAAACAACATATGCAGATATAGCATATGCAAATTACTCAGATGCTTTATCTACAGCTGAAGATTTAAAAGTTGCTATCGATGATTTTGTAAAGGACCCTTCAACTGAGACCCATGCAGCAGCTAAACTAGCTTGGCTAGATGCAAGAGAGCCTTACGGGCAAACTGAAACTTTTAGGTTTGCAGGTGGACCTATCGATGATGAAGATGGCCCAGAAGGTTTGTTAAATGCATGGCCACTTAACGAGTCTTATATTGATTATATTGATGTAGATGGAGGAGATACTTTAGGGATTATTAATGACATAAGTGGTTTTCCTATTTTAACAGATAGTATTCTTATTAACGAGAATGAAGTTGGTGGAGAGAAAAATATTATCGTGGGATACCATGCGATCGAATTTTTACTTTGGGGACAAGACAGCCCAGATGAAGCGTTATTATCTGGAGGTAATCGATCATATACTGATTACACAACAGCTGAAAACGCAACAAGAAGGGGACTCGTACTTAAAATTTGTGCTCAAGTAATTATCTCAAATTTATCTGAATTAAAGAATGAGTGGAAAGATGATGGATCAAATAATTTTAGAAAATCTTTCTTAGCTTTATCAAACAACGAAGCTCTTAAACATATCCTTACTGGAATGGGAATACTAAGTAAAGCGGAACTAGCTGGAGAGCGGATTTACGTTGCATTAGATAATCAAGACCAAGAAGATGAGCATTCTTGTTTTTCTGATAATACACATCGAGATATTATCTTAAATGCTCAAGGTATTTATAACCTCTATACAGGTACATATAAGAAAGTAGACGGAGAAATAATCGAAGGTACTTCTATTCATGATTTACTAAATACAGTTAATCCTAGTCTTGCTGTAAGTATGATGGAAATAGCAAATAGTGCGATTGATAAAGTAAATAATATTCCAGTTCCTTTTGATTATCATTTAAAACAAGAAACAGTTACTGGAAACGGTCCTATCATGCAATCTGTCCTTGTTCTTCAATCTCAAGGAGATAAAATCGCAGAAGTTGCAAATGCATTGGGAATTACAATTAATCTTGCGGTAGATTAATTTAATGACAATTAAACAATTATTTTCAATAAAACGGATAACCTTTTTCGGTTTATCCGTTTTATTTGTTTTGGGATGTAAAGATGATATTGTTACTATACCAGAAGAAAATGAAGAATCTAAAACTCATTTATTGGGTGGTGATAATACAATTTTTGACCAGTCCCAAAATGCTTTCTCATTTCAAAATCCTGGATTAAATGGATTAGACGAGCTAAATTTTTATGTGGGTAATTCCTTTTTTAAACAAAATTGGGTTGCCGCTCCTGCAAGTACAACCGCAAGAGATGGTTTAGGACCAACTTTAAATGCTAATAATTGTTCGAGTTGCCATTCCAAAGATGGAAGAGGAAGACCCCCTTTATATAGTGGTGAAATTGGAACAGGTCTCATATTACGTTTTAGTATAGGACAAAGTCTCAATGGAGAACCAATCCCACATCCAAAATATGGAGAACAATTACAAGATGATGCTATACCGGGCGTTACAAAAGAAGGACAAATCGACATTATATATCAAGAAATTCAAGGTGTATTTCCTGATGGTGAAACCTACTCCTTGAGAAAACCAACTTACAGTATTAAAAATGCCGCTTTTGGAGCAATTACAGGAACAATGATTAGTCCTAGAATTAGTCGACAATTAATTGGTTTAGGACTACTTGAAGCAATTACAGATGATGTGATTTTATCAAACGCGGATGAAAATGACATGGATGAAAATGGTATTTCTGGCAAACCAAATTATGTTTGGGATGACGAAAAACAGAGTTTACAATTAGGCCGATTTGGGTGGAAAGCTGATCAATCTTCTATCAAACAGCAAGTAGCGAAAGCATTTTTACGTGATATAGGAATTACTACATCATTATATAATTATGACAATTGTCCTGATACACAAGTAAACTGTTCAAATGCCGCCAATGGCGGTAAACCTGAAATCGATCCAGAAGATCTGGATAAGATAACACTTTATGTTTCAAACTTAGCCGTTCCTGCACAGCGAAACTATGAAAATTCACAAATCAAAAGAGGACAAGACTTGTTTACTAGAATAGGATGCATAAGTTGTCATAAATCAGAAGTAAAAACAGGTACTTCCAGTAAATTTATTCATTTAAACAATCAGACTATTCTACCCTATTCTGATTTATTACTGCACAATATGGGAAAAGAATTAGCTGACGACATGCCTGTTTATGATGCTAGTGGTCAAGAATGGCGAACTCCTCCTTTATGGGGTATTGGATTATTAAACACAGTAAATAATCACGCATATTACTTACATGATGGAAGAGCTCGAAGTATTCAAGAGGCTATCTTATGGCATGGAGGAGAAGCGGAATCAAGAAAGAGATCATTTAAAGGTTTGAAAAAAAATGATCGAGATGCTTTAATTAATTTCCTAAAATCATTATAATGATAAAACTGATAATAATAAAAATGTGCTTTCTCTTCGTAATACTTGGATGTACGAAAAAAGAAAAAAATAATGACGGATACGATCAAACAATATTATTAAAAAACATTAGTGATAATTTCATATCAAAAGGTATTAGCGACTTTAAAATAAAAGCTACGACACTAAACGGTGCAGTGAAAAACTATTTAGTGTCTAAATCAGATTTAGATTTACAAACTGCTCAATCAAAATGGAAGTCAGTAATTGATGTTTGGAGAATATGCGAATTATTCAATATTGGAGAAATAAAAACCTCATTTTTATATAATAGAATTGATTCCTGGAACGCTGACACTGCAGACATAAACTTTATAATAAAAAACTCATCAACCATATCAAAGAGTCTAATAGAATTAAAACCTTCCAATAATGTTGGAATATATGCATTAGAGTATCTTTTATTCGAAAATTCACTAGAAAAGGGCAAAGGTTTCTATGAATACTTAGAAGCTTTAGCAAACGACCTTGAAGATCAATCAGAGAAATTAAATTCACTTTGGGAAACAACTTACAAAACCAATTTCACAAACTCAAAAGGACTGAGCCTAAGCGCAAGCGTTAGTGCAATTCTAAACTATCAACCTATCATCTGCGAAGAAATCTTAAGAGATAAGATCAGTATTCCATTAGGTTACTATAATTACATTGATTTCGATGTGAAAAAATTAGAGGCTTGGCGATCCAGATACTCCTTAGAAATTATTTCGGGAACATTTTATGCCTTAAAAAACTTGTATTATGGGGCAGATGGTGAAGGATTTGATGACTACCTTTTATTTATAGGAAATAAAGCTGTGAATAAAAAAGCTGCTTTATACTTCGATGAAACTGAAGGTATCCTAAAAGATATTAAAGGTCCACTTTTATCTACACTATCGTCCGAAGAAGATAACATGTTAAAACTAAGAACTTCATTTCAGAAAATCCGATCTTTATTTGCTGTAGAGGTAATTTCAGCAATCGGAATTATGGGAACATTCTCTGACATTGATGGAGACTAAAACAATATTTTTAAATATGATTTATTAATAAAGTAAATTATCGTATGTGATATTCGCATGCTGAAAATTCACTATCATTATCAAGTTAAGTTTATTGATTCATTGGGATATTATCGTGAACTAAAAAATATTGTTTTAAAAGCTCTTTTAAAACAACAAATAATTGATCTGATTTCATCAATCCTCCATACTGAAATAAGATTTCCTTATTATTAAAAACACTAATAGTAGGATAATTAACTTTTCCATTGATCGTACTAAGTTCTTCTGCTAACTCATGTACCCCTGTAGTTCTTCCAGTTGGCCTGTATTTAAAGGTATATCCCTGATAATGAATGTCTTTTTTGTCCTCAGCATTCAAACTGACAAAATAAAAATTATCACTTAAAAGCCTCATTATACTATCATTTTTGAAAGTGGTGTTTTTCATTTGAAGACAGAATTTGCACCAGTCCGTATGAACAAATACAACTACATCTCTTCTTTCAATTGAGTTCAAACTATCCAACTGATTAAATTCAACAGTTTTGAGTTGTGCAGAAACAGTATTAGTAGTTATAAAAACTATACTAAAAACCAAATAATAAAGAAATTTACTCATTTTTTATGTCAATCTATAGTGTATCGAAGACCAAAGAAACCTCTTATTCCTTGGTTTGGTCCATAAACGTATGCAGGATCAAAAACCAACTCAGTTCCTGTTGTATTTTTACCAAAAGGATCTGCAGTATTACCAAGCAAAGATGCTTGCATGCTTCTCCAAGGAGTCCAATTAAGTAAGTTTTTCACACCTCCATATAATTCAAACTTACTACCTAACTTTTTAGTTAATTGAATATTTTGAATACTCCACCAAGGAGATAATGAAGGACGAGGGTCAATAAAATCTTCAGAATTCTGAGTAGGCAATTCCATAGGTCCATAAACGCTACCTGTATAACTTATATTTAAACCAATGTTCTTAAAGTCATAACTCGCTGTCCATGTACCTGTAAATTGCTCAGTTAATTCTTGTCTTTCTCTTAGTCCATCCTGAACACTGTAAACATCCATTAAAGTTACCCCTGCTAATAATTTAAAGGCTTTGTATGCCACTTCAAAGTTCACTGATACTCCGTTTGACACTGCATATCCCGAGAGATTGTCATAAATAATTTTACTAGGATCAGCATCATAATCAGCAAATATTTTATTACTAAAGTAGGTATAGAAAACAGAAGCATCAATACCTATAAATAAATCTTTCTTAGTGAAAATTTTCTTCACATAATTAACATTTCCATTGAGTGATGTTTCTGGATTAAGGTCAGATAAGAAAACGACTTCTCTTGATCCGGTAAGTGCAGCGTGGTCTTCTGTAAAGACATTCGCTACACGATATCCTGTTCCTACGCCGAACCTTAATATGTTTTTCTTGTTTTTTGAGCTCCATTTATAATTAATACGTGGTGTATATATACTACCATGAATAGAATTGTAGTCATAACGTATTCCAAGCAACACTTTATTGTAATCATTCAATTTCACTTCATCTTGAATAAAAATACCAGGAAGATAAGTGTGCGTTGGACTATTTAATGGGTTTAAAGAGTCAGCTGTTGCCGTTGCTGGTGTATTATCATCATAATAAGTATATCTCAGTGCTGTTCCCAATAAGAAATCATGTTTTTTTCCAATCTCTTTGTTCCATGTAAATTGTCCAAAACCAATTTTTTGATCTGCAATGTATTTTACATCTCCATAAACGGAATTGTGGTCATGTTCATTAGCACTGAACATTAACATCATGTTTTCTTTTACTGGAAGTTGATAAGTTCCAAAAACTTCCCATCGGCTCGTGTAAATACTTTCTCCGTAAATTTCATCACCACCTCGATGATCCTTAGCAGACCAATTTAAATCTCCTCCAAAACGGTCTTCATAAACATACCTTCCAGCTAAAGAGAAAACACGGTTATTCTTTCGCTTTATATTCCATTTATTAAAAACAGAAATTCTATTTTGTATAACAAGATCAGTAAAATTATCATTATTATTATCAATCCTTTGATTCGCATTAAAATAGTTTACTCCAAGAAGTGATTCAACTTTTTTCCCTACGTTAAATTTTGTTGTCAAATCAGTATTTAGCTCCCCCCAAGAAGTCCCGAAAACATCAGCTGATACAATTGGTGCATTGGTAGTTTTTTTAGTAATTACATTTATCAAACCTCCAACTGCTTCGGAACCATATAGCGTACTTGCTGGACCTTTTACAATTTCTACACGTTCAATTAAAGATTGTGGAATACCACTTAAACCATATACGGTTGAAAGTCCACTAACAATTGGCATACCGTCAATCAATATCATAGAGTAAGCTCCTTCTAAACCGTTAATATGAATATCCCCTGTACCACAAACCGCGCAATTTACCTGGGGACGAACTCCATTAACATTTTGCAGCGCCTCATAAACAGAAGGTGTAGGATTCGCTTTGAAAAAAGCAGAAGTATACACTTCAACTGGAACAGGACTTTCTAACTTTGAAACTGGCTTCATTGTACCGGTAATGACTACTTCATCCATCGATACAAAACCTTTAAGAATAAAGTCAAGTTTAATTTTAGGTTCTTCCTTACTTAACGTTATCTTTTTATAAACAGATTCGTATCCACTAAAAGAAGCTGATACGGTATATGTTCCAAAAGGAATATTTATAAGATTATAGTTACCGTCTCTATCTGTAGTTACACCGAAACTTGAGTTCTCTATAAAAACCGTAACAAATTCTAATGACGCTTTCTTTTCAGTAACCGTACCACTAATAGTTCCATTTTGAGAAGAAACATTTAATGTGAAAAAAACAAATAAGCTGAAGTATAATATTTTTAACATTATATGAAATTTTTAATAAAAATTAGTTCATATTTTAATTTTGCAGTACAAATATATAAAGTTAGACTAGTCTAACAAATTTTTTTACCAAAAAAAAATTATATTTGCAAAAAAGTATTATGCCTACTGTCACTAAAGAAAATTATCTAAAAGCTTTACACTTCTTACATCAGAAGAATATTTACATCTCACTAACAGAGCTTGGAAAGAATATGGGAGTAAGTAAGCCTACAGTTAATGACATGGTGAAAAAGCTTCAAACGAACGGTTGGGTTAAATACGAAAAGTATAAACCCCTAGTACTTACTGAAGAAGGAAAAAAAACTGCAGCTTTTATAGTAAGAAAGCACCGGTTATCAGAAATGTTTCTTGTTAAAATTATGGGATTCGGCTGGGAAGAAGTACACGATATTGCAGAAGAATTGGAGCATACTAAATCCAATATTCTTTTTGATAGAATGGATGAATTATTAGGATTTCCTGCTGTCGATCCACATGGATCACCAATACCAGACAAAGCAGGTAATTTTGTTAAGCAAAATTATAAGTTACTCTCACAGGTCTCTGAAAAATCAAAAGTCATAGTTAAAGGCTTGAGAGATAGTTCAACCGATTTTTTATTGTTATTAAACAAAAGAGAACTGGTATTAGGCACTGAAATTTATATTCAACATATTGAAAAATTTGATAACACAATCACAGTTTCCTACGCAGGCCTCTCTGATGTATCATTAAGTAATTCTATATCAAGTCGCCTTTTAGTAGAAATACTTTAAATTTAACAGAAACAACCTAAGAGCGCTTAAATGCTCCCACTCGATGGAGATTTATGTTCCTATTATTTTTTTTTAAATTGTTACCGCGTATTCAAATACTATAGTAATTAATAACATACTATTTTCGGTAGGTGTTTTTTTACAATAAAAAATTAAGAAGGAATAAACATATTAATTACTAGATTAAGTTCTGACAATAATAAACGAAGTAATAGACAATTTAAATAAGTTCTGCCTAAATATTTCAATGCTTGGATCTGTAGCTTCAACAGTCTACTAATTACCATTTTATTAAAGGAAAATACTTGTATCCAAAACTGATTATCAAGAGGTGTTTTCACTTAAATAAGTGTAAAGATCATATTCCTTACCTTCTAATATCTGTTTAAATAACACTAGAAGATATTCATTTAAATTTCCAGCTTGATTTGTCTATTTCGGAAATATTGCATGAAGTAATGTTTAAGGAACCCTAGGTTTATTATTAATTAACACTAAGTTTCTTGGAAAGATATCACAAAAAAAAGCTCTTGCATAAATGCAAGAGCTTTTAGATAATGTATGATATAATTTCCTATTTAGTTAATAAGAAATCAACTCTTCTATTTATGTTAGCTTGACCTTTTGCTAAAATTTCAGAATTACCTTTCGAAGAAGCAGATAATCTTGCTGCATCAATTCCATATATTTTAACTAAGTGATCAATAACTGCTTGAGATCTCTTTCTACCCAATTCCTCATTATAACCTTTTGGACCAGTTGAGTCAGTGTTACCAATGATCGCTAGTTTAGCATCAGCATTGTTTTTCATAAACTTCGCTACCTCTGTCAAAGAAGGATAGTTAGTGTAACTAATAGAAGTAGAATTTAATTTAAAGTAAACTGAAGGAAGACCTACATCAGCTCCAGAATCATTAGCTCCATCAACAGCACCTAAAGTGTTAATTTCTTTTCCTCTAGAATCAACCTGTGCACCTTCTGGTGAATTTGGCTCAGTATCCTTACAATTTGGAACATTATCATTATCGCTATCTAAAGCAACTCCATTCTCATCAACTTCAGTACAAACAGAAAGTCTTTCCTGATCAACATAATCAGCAACTCCATCTCCATCAGTATCCATAGCGTTTCCACCTCCATCAACAATAGCACCTTCTGGTGTTTTATTATCTTTATCATAAATATCCATCACACCATCACCATCAGCATCTTGAAATCCATCAAGAATAGAGTCAATTTTAGCCATATCCTCCATTATCTGATCTTCTGGTCTAACCCACTTGTCTTTGAATCTGTAATTAACTCCAATTGCATGATAAGAATAATACTCAGCAGCCGATCCTCCAGCAAAATTATCCAATTTATCAGTATTTACATAAGTAAGTCTTCCATCTAAATACAAGTCAACATTAGAATTTACTTTATATGAAACTTGAAGTCCCATAGGAATACTGATTTCCATTGTTCTACCAGATTCTAAAATAAATCTTTCATCTTCATTCAGTTGGTGAAGCTCAGTATTAAAAATAGTTACTCCTGCTCCTCCATAACTAGAAACAGACCATTTCCTATCCTTTTTAGAAGACCCAGAAAAAATCATGTTTGTTAAATTTAATTTCAAATGTAAACTTGGACTCCAGGCTTTTGAATTAAACCATTTCCCAAGACTTCCATCGCTATTTGGTCTATCTCTATCTGTTCCGTTTAAAGAATATCCCGCAAGATGAGCATCGATAGAAATTACAGGAGAAAAAGAATATCCTGCATATAATTCACCTCCATATCCATACTCGTTCCTAAAAGTAGTAACAGGATATAAATCGTATTGTTTTATATTTGTAATTGTTGTTGTTAATCCAACAGAACCTCCGAAATAAACATTATCCAACCAAGTTGGAAGAGGTTTTTCCCCACCTTCAGTAGGTTCATCTTGACCTTGTGCATTTACAACACTAGCACTAAGTACTAATGCCAGTCCGCAGTTAAATATTGATTTTTTAATTTTCATGACGTGATATGTATTAATTTTCTATTCAGATTCTGTGCAATAATAAATAGATTTTGCGTAAATAGTATGAACTTATTAAAATAATTATAAAAAATATTAAATTTAGTACCCAACTACGTTTATTTTATTCAGTTGGTTACGGTTGAATGATTTTCAAAATGCTTTTATCATCACATTTAGATAATTTCAGCTTATAAAAGACTTCCAAGTCCACATCCTTTTTCACTAATAACTCAACAAGTGGTTTTAATACAAACATCCTATCATCAATTAGAGGATGGGGAATCTTTAGATCTTTTAAATCTAAAGTGATATTATCATATAGCAAAATATCAATATCAATAATTCTTGATTCGTAACCCAATTTCGTCTTTTTTTTCCTTCCTAACTCAATCTCAATTTTTTTACAAGAATGCAGTAGCTCTTCTGGTAATAATTTCGTTTGAATAAGAACTACGGAATTATAAAATGATCCTTCAGTTTTAAAACCCCAAGATGGAGATTCATATGTAGAAGATTCGCCAATAACGTCTCCACATTCAATAGAGATAGCATTTACAGCATTCTGAATGTTTTCATACTTATTACCCTGATTCGTTCCCAACCCCAAATAAACATCCATTTTACTTTCTTAATTTGCCGTTTGTGTAATTTAATAAGTTATTAAAATTAGAACTTATATATTTAAAAAAAATTCTTAACATGTCTTTTTTAAGAAACCTATTTACAAATATACTTTCAATCCTAATTATAGGATTGATTTTTACAGTAATAATTATCGTTATTGCTGTAATAAACGATGATTCTCTTCGAGAAACAGAACATTCTGTTCTGCAAATCGTCCTAGACGGAAAACTAAATGACAAACCAAAATCTAGCGAATACTCAATTGCTTCTTCTGCTAAATGTGGGAAAAGTTTTATTGCTATTAATTCTGCTATTAATTCTGCTATTTATGATGAGAGTATCGAAGCCATCTTAATTGAAGTCGGAGAAATTTCCGGAGGAATTGCAAATCTTTCTAGTTTAAAAAGAAACTTGAAAGCATTTCAAAAGGCTAATAAAAAAATATTCGTTTACTCAGATGGAATGTCGCAATTGGGTTATTACTTAAGTTCAACTGCCGATTCAATTTACTTACATCCCATTTCACATCTCGAATGGAAAGGTCTTGGCGCACAACTAATGTATTTTAAATCGATGCTCAATAAAATTGGAGTAAAGGCTGAACCAATTAGGGTAGGTAAATTTAAGAGTGCAATTGAACCGTTCATTTTAGATTCAATGAGTATTGAAAACGAACAACAAATGAAGGCATTACTCTCTGATTTATGGAATGAGATCATTCAAGAAGTTTCAAAAGAGAGAAGCATTAAAGAGAGTACACTAGAAAAAACAGCAGATCAGCTAGGCTATTTATTACCGAAGGAAGCACTTGAATTAGGTTTTATAGATGGTGTGAAATACGAAGACGAAATTTGGGCCGTTCTTCGAAAGAATGTTCATAAAGATTTTCATTTAATTTCTGTTAGTAATTATAATGATATCAATAAAACGGTTAGTTTGGAAGAAGATAAGATTGTTGTGATTTATGCTGAGGGCAGAATAGTCGATGGTAAAAAGGAAACGGACATTAGCGCATATCAATACACCAAAATCTTAGATAATGTATTGCAAGACGAGAATGTAAAAGCAGTTGTTTTTAGGGTTAATTCTCCTGGAGGAAGTGCTAAAGCATCCGAGAAAATATGGCGTAAATTAACACTTATAAATAAAAACATTCCTGTGATAATTAGTATGGGAAATGTTGCGGCTTCAGGAGGATATTATATAGCAACTGCAGGTGATACAATACTTGCAGAAAAAAATACGATAACAGGTTCAATTGGTGTTTTTGGATTAATGTTTAACGCACAAGAATTAACAAAAAATATTGGTGTTAACATTGAGCGAGTTAAAACAAATGAAATGAGTGACTTTCCATCATTTGATAGATCTCTTTCATTTAGAGAAAAGAGTAGATTAAAAAAAGGTATTGAGGAAGTTTATTCTATTTTCCTAAAACGTGTTCAAGATGGAAGAGGCCTCACTCATAATGAAGTACAAGAACTTGCACAAGGAAGAGTTTGGTCTGGAAATCAGGCTTTAAAACTAGGTTTAATTGATGAAATAGGTGGACTTACTGAAGCGATTAGCATTGCTAAAAATGCTGCAAAGTTAGAAGAATACCAATTAATTGAATTACCCAAACCGGTTTCTGCGATTGATAAAATAATTAAAACATTTAGTACACAAGAAATTTCACTTCCTGAACCTTTTGCTCATTATAATTACATGATTAACAATCCTAACTTTTTTAAAGAATTTTCTAAACCACAAAGTAGATTGCCATTCATCTTATCAATTAAATAATTAGAATGGCTATTATAAACTCTTTTGTAATTTGGAGAATGAAAAAACGTTTCCATCAAATAGAATTGTTTTTAAAGTACCCACACGAAGTACAAAAAGATAGTTTAACAATGCTACTAAAAACAGCGGAGGATACAGAATGGGGAAAACGTTACGATTTTAAGTCTATAAACACATATGAAACTTTTAAGAGTAGAATTAAATTACAAGATTATGATTCTTTGAAAGGAGATATTTCTAGAACCAAAAAAGGTGAGAAAAATATTCTTTGGCCTACCGATATTAAATGGTTTGCACAATCGTCCGGAACAACATCTGATAAAAGTAAATACATTCCTGTGAGTGAAGCGTCATTATTTGATTGCCATTATAAGGGAGGAAAAGATATGCTCGCTATTTATTGTAATTGGTTTGAGAACACGCAAGTTTTCACAGGGAAAACAATTACAATGGGAGGGAGCAGTAAGATCAACCCCCACATTACAGGCTCTTACACTGGTGACCTGTCTGCTATTTTAATAGATAACTTACCATTTTGGGTCACCAGACAAAGGTCACCAGGAAAAGACATCGTATTCATAGATGATTGGGAATTGAAGATTGAAAAAATGGCAGATCGAGTTATTAAAGAAAACATAACTTCAATATCAGGTGTTCCTTCATGGACTCAAGTTCTTTTTAATAGAGTACTTGAAAAAACAAATTCCACTAACTTAAAAGAAGTGTGGCCTAATTTAGAATTATATATGCACGGGGCTGTAAAGTTTGATCCTTATCGAGAAATATTCAAGGAATACTGCCCTGATTTAAATTACTTAGAAACTTACAATGCAAGTGAAGGTTTTTTTGGTCTTCAATTCGATAAAGGGATTTCAGACTTTTTATTGATGCTAGATTATGGAATTTTTTACGAATTTATTAGTGCTGGAGAATGGGACAAAGAAAATCCTAAATGTCTTACATTGGATGGTGTTGAACTTGGGAAGAGTTACGCAATAGTAATTACAACAAATGCAGGTTTATGGAGATATCAATTGGGTGACACAGTTGAGTTCACCTCTCTCAATCCCTTTAAAATTAGGATTACTGGCAGAACAAAACATTTTATTAATGCTTTTGGCGAAGAGTTAGTTATAGATAACACAGACAAAGCTTTAGCGATTGCTTGTGGAAAAACTGGTTCAATAATTTCAGATTACACAGCAGCCCCTCAATATCTTAAAAACAATCAAAATGGATGTCATGAATGGGCTATTGAATTTAAAATACCCCCTTTTGATATCAATTACTTTCAAGTTACTTTAGATAATGCTTTAAAATCCTTAAATTCAGACTACGAGGCAAAGCGTTTTAACGATATGATTCTTGGTCCGCCTAAAATCCATTCGCTACCGATAGGTACATTTTATAAATGGCTAAAAGGAAAAGGAAAACTTGGAGGACAAAATAAAGTACCACGATTAAAAAATGATCGTTCAATTATTGAAGAAATTCTATTATGAAAAGTATCCTGATATCACTAATAATTGTATTTAGTCTTAAATCAGACCAAGAATTTAAATTTGTAGCTGAAAAAAAAGGAGACTACACTGCAGTTTCTGTTGATGATTTTGGAAACATATATCTAATTAACAGTTATAAAAACTTATTGAAATTCTCAACCAATCTTGATTCACTCTATACATTCGAAAGTAAAAACTTAGAAGTTGATCTAGTGGCACCTCAGCATGCCTTGAAAATTTTAGTCGTTGATAAAAATCTAAACACCGCATTATTTTTAGATAAAACACTATCTCCAACAACTGAGGAAATTTCACTAAACGAACTTGAATTACCAAACGTTGAAGCTATCTCGATGAGTCGAGATAATAATGTTTGGATTTTTGATACTGATGCCCAAGAATTAAAAAAATTCAACATCCAATTTCAACAAATCTCTACATCTGGAAATTTAACAAATATTATAGGTGAAAATTGGTATCCTCATTTACTCAAAGAAAAAGGAAATAAAGTTTTTCTTGCGGATAGCACAAAAGGAATAATGGAATTTGACATCTATGGGAGCTATCTTAGAACACTTCCTTTTAAAGTTAAGAATAACTTCAACATAATAGGGGATAACCTGCTTTGCATAGCAAATGACAAGCTTTTAATTCAAGACTTGTTATTAAATGATCAGAAAACAATTACACTTCCAATTAAAGATATTATTGATTTCGCCTACACAAATCAGCATATTTTACTTCTTACTAAAGAAAAGCTACATATTTATCAACTTCCTCTTTAATATCTAATAGTTTTTAAGTATTATTGGTTAATAAAATTCAATTGTATGCAAATTGCTGTAGCAGGAAATATCGGATCAGGAAAAACTACACTTACTTCTTTGTTATCAAAACACTATGAATGGGAAGCTCATTACGAGGATACTCAAGATACTCCATATTTGAACGACTTTTATGAAGACATGCAGAGGTGGTCTTTCAATCTACAAATTTATTTCCTTCAAACTAGATTTAATAACATCACTAAATACCGTGAAAGCGGAAAAGATGTAATTATGGATCGTACAATTTATGAAGATGCATACATATTTGCGCCTAACTTACATTCGATGAATTTAATGTCGAAAAGGGATTTCGATAATTACATTTGCTTATTCAATTTGATGAATAGCTTAGTTAAAGCGCCAGACCTTTTGATTTATCTAAGATCTAGCGTTTCAACCTTAGTAGAAAACATTCAGAAAAGAGGTAGAGAATATGAAACTTCAATTCGTCTGGATTATTTAAATAGATTAAATGAGCGTTACGAAGGATGGGTTAGCGAATATAAAGACGGGAAAATTTTAATTGTTGATGTTGATAACAATCACTTCCACGAAAACTCAGAACATTTAGGAGAAATTATAAAAAAAATTGATTCGGAAATAAGCGGTTTATTTTAATAATCATAAAAAAAATTAAGGCTAAGTAATAAATGCAATTGAAAATTTTTAGCGGAATATAATTTTCATCTAGCTCAATTGATGCGTTCAATTCTTTTCACTTTTTATTCTTAAAATTAAACGCCTGTACAAACGGATAAATTAGATTCTTCCAAAAAACATCATAATCTCGATCCTCTTCACCTAAACCTACTCTAAGATCTTCTACTTCTCTAGACCTCACTAAAGTCCCAAAAAACCAATCCCACAATGCTAATTTAGAACCCATGTTTTTATTAAATAATAATGGATTACTACTATGGTGAATCTGATGCTGAAAAGGGCTTATTAATATTTTTTCTAACCAGTTAAAATAAGCAAATCTTATATGAGAGTGCCTTAAATTAGCCCCAAAAGTATTAAACAACAACATTAAAACATTAACACCTAAATAGGTATATGGTTGAAAATAACTATTGGATAAATAATGAAATGTTGAATTTAATAAAACTAATATTAGGATGCTTCTTAGATTGTTTATGAATAACTCTACAGGGTGAATTCGATATTGCGTAATTGGATTTAAAGCTGTCGAAGCGTGATGTACTTTGTGAAATGCCCACAAAAAAGGAATCTTGTGATACAATAAATGTAATAAATAATATGAAAAATCACCTATAAGTAGATATAAAACAGGATAAGTAATTAATAATACTATTAAAGGAAAATCATTGGGTGGAATACCAAAAGTCATTAATAACCATTCTCCAAAATCAAACTGTAATTGAAGCCCCCATGTTAACATCCAAGCTAGTAAACCTAATTTCACAAAACTATTGAAAATTAAAAAGAGGTAATCTATAAATGCTGACTTACTTAACCAATTTTCTTTTCGGAAAAAATAAGCTAAAAAAGATTCCTTTCGCTGCAACTTTAAATACACAAGAACAGAAATCAACAAAGAACTCAATAAATAGACATAATGAATTCTCTTATCTAACCGAATGAAATACTCAATTGTAAATTGAATCGACTCAATAAAAAAGTTTATGACGTCACTAAGTTCCATATAGCAAAATTAAGATATTACTTCTTTTTAAAAACATTATTTTAATCTTTTCCAATCTCTACTTTTTTTCACAAAACGATTTGATTACATCGTAATTAATATAACGCTATCTTTTAAGGTATAATACAACCAGCTATTATACTATTTCAATTGAAAAATAAACCAAAATTAATTATATATCTTTTCGGGTGTTATCTTCGCTATTTCAATTAAATCCGTAATCACACTCCAAAGCTCAATTCTTTTCTCTAAAGATTGCTTTGCAACAGTTAACACTTCATTCCACTTTTCATCATCATCTTTACACAGTTCCGAAACCATCTCAAGAGAAAGAGGGCCGTGCTCATCTCCATCAAGTTCGATATGTCTTTCTAGATAGTAAGAAAGTTTATTATATCGCTTGTTTTTAGACTCAGATTTTTTTAAAATTTCAATAAACATATCGGGAATAACATCCTCTCGTCCAAATGTAAATGCAGCAGCAACAAGGTGGGGTTTGTTTGTTTCGATAATGGAAAAAGAATACTTCACAAAATCAGCTACTCTTTTATCAAGATTAATTTCATTCAATGAATATTCAACTGACTTACCTGATTCTATAAGGCTGATGAAATGGTTTATCTCATCAGTATTTACATTCATTTGCAACATTGCATCCAAGTACATTTCAAAATGACTCTTAGGTTCCCCCAATTCATTAATATCACTTTCTTCACCATGGACAATTTCATTTATAAACCTCGAAAGTTTTGGGTTTTTAGGTGGTGTCCAAGGTATTTCTACTTTAGTCAAATTTATTTGCAGATTTTTTAAAAGTGACAAAAAATCCCATACAGCAAAAACGTGATTTTGCATGAATATTTTAATGTCAGCGATATCCTTTAAATTATCATAAAGCTTGTGATTCTGTAGTTGTATTCTCAATTCAGAAATCTCATTTTCTATATATTGTATCTTATTATCCTTTGATTGCATATAACTATAAAAATAACAAATCCTTTCTCATAAAAAGGGAATAAGATTCAATTTATTAAATAAGTTCTAATATTCAAAATCATGCATTCCAACTTTATTATCGTTGCTCAATTTTATCTTCCTCATGAAATGGAAATCGCTAAATTACTTCTGGAATCAAATGATATTGAATGCATTACAAAAGACAAACTTACAGTTCAATCGTATCACTTCATTTCAAATGCAATTGGAGGAGTTAAACTATTAGTTTCCGAAAATGACTTTAATAAAGCCAGAGAACTGTTGATTAAACAACAAATAATTACGGAATCGAACTTACCAAGTCAAGACTCAACAGAAGTTAAATTAGCAAACGCTTTGAATGCTATTTTAACTTTTATCAAAAAACTTAAAATCTCTATAAAATTTTTATTATTAGTTCTAGGCTTAATAATTTATTATTGCTTGAATTGAAAAAATAATGCAAGCTACTTAATCTAGATCAGGTAAACAGTTCAGAGTTATTTGTATATAAAATGCTTTAAAAGCTAATATTTATAAGGATCGCTTACCGTCTTATTAATTACATTCACTACAATTTACGATTAAGAGTACAAATTACAATGACAAGATTTACTAAAAAATAATATTTTAAAGGCACACTACTCAAATGCTTCTTAAAGATATTAATATATCGAACCTCAATCGTTTCTCTACAATGGATATGAACCTATTTAAGACAAAACAACAAATTCAGGCAACTATCTTCTCCATTTCTTTTTTTGTCCGCTTACAGCCTTCCCACCAGACTTACCTCCTGAATTACGATTGTTCGGACGACGACCGTTCTTCCCTTGGTTTTGCTTCTTGAATGCAGCTTCCTCTTCTGCAAAATCTTCAATAGATCCTCTTTCAAATCCCTGAATAGTTTCTTGTGGAATTTTAAAACCTAACAATTTCTCAATGTCTTTTAAATAAGGTGTTTCATCATGACTTACTAATGAAACCGCCTCACCACTTGCTCCAGCTCTTGCAGTACGTCCAATTCGGTGTACATAATCCTCAGGAACGTTTGGAAGTTCGTAATTGATAACGTGTGGCAATAATGGAATATCTAAACCTCTAGCCGCAATATCTGTTGCGACAAGTACAGCAACAGTTCCCTCTTTAAATCCAGCAAGTGCTTTTGTTCTCGCTCCTTGACTTTTATCTCCGTGTATTGCAGCAGCTTCGATACCACTTTTATTTAATTTTTCAGCAATCCTATTTGCCTTATGCTTCGTTCTAGTAAACACTAAAACTTGCTTCATATTTCCTTCCTTAATTAATTTTACAACTACTTCAGGTTTTTCTTTTTTGTTTACAGGAAACGCTTTATGTACAACTTTTTCTGCAGTTGTATTTTCTGGAGCTGCCTCAACCATTACAGGATTGTTTAAATACTGACTGGCTAATTTTTTAATATCCTTTGAGAAAGTTGCAGAAAACATTAAAGTTTGACGATTACTGGGAACCAACTTAACAACCTTGTTAATATCTCTAACAAAGCCCATATCTAACATTCTATCAGCCTCATCCAATACTAGAATTTCAACATCTCTAAGAGATAACTCATTCTGATTTTCTAAATCTAATAACCTTCCAGGTGTAGCAATTAAAATATCTATTCCGTTTCTTAAAGTACGGATTTGAGGATTTGCATTAACTCCACCAAAAACTACAGTCGCTTTAATATCCAAATGCGTACTGTATTCTTTTACGTTGTCATAAATCTGCGCAGCTAATTCACGTGTTGGCGTGATTACCAAAGCCCTTATTTTTCTTCTTCTACCTGTTTCCCCTTGAGATAATAATTGAAGCATTGGTAATGTAAATCCCGCCGTTTTACCTGTACCTGTTTGTGCTGATGCTAAAACGTCTTTACCTTTTAATACAACTGGAATTGCTTTTTCTTGAATTGGAGATGGTTCTGTATATCCTTTCTCCGCAATAGCCTTTAATAACGGACTAATTAATCCTAACTTTTTAAACATAGTAATATGATCGTGAAATGATCAATTACTTTAAGAAACCATTTCTGTTTAACGCAAAGGTAGTTAAAACAGTTAATAAGTTTACTAACTAATTAGTAAAACACGTTTTCGGATAAATAACACTCGATCTACAATCAGTTAAGCATTTCACTTAATTGCCGTTGTGCTTATCAGATTCATACACTTTGATCTTTTTATCCGTATCCCGAATTGAATACAAACAATTTAAGAAGCACCTTATTTTAAAATAACAGATCATATATAGCTAACTAATTTGCAAATCATAAAATATTCTTTTCTGCTTATTTTACATTCCAATCTTCACCTTACAAAATCAACAGAGGTGCCATATCCTCTGATAGAAACATCTATTGTAGCAGAATCCTATTTGCTAACTAACTCTGAGTTAGTATATTTTGTTAAAAAAAAGAAATTGGCTACTTTTACTGTTGTATTTATCTCTGCCATTATCTATGAATCTAAACGAGCTTAATGCTAGCACTACAGATACTGATTTTGATAAGATTTTTCAAAATCATATCTCTTTAATTTCCAATTTACATTGGACACCTTTAAGAATTGCTTTCAAGGCATTAGCATGGTTAACTCAAAAAGAAAATGCTAAAATTTTAGATGTCGGTTCTGGAATAGGTAAATTCTGTATCATTGGAGCTATTACAACAAAAGCTCAATTTGTTGGAATTGAACAAAGAAAAAATCTAGTGAAGATTTCAAAAAAAATTATAGAGAAGAATTCAATTCCAAATACTCATTTTATATTAGGTAATTTTATCGATCATAATTTTGAAACTTATACAGGGATATATCTTTATAACCCTTTCTGGGAAAACATTACTAATGACATACTAATTGATCATAAAATTCCAATTTCATCAGAACTCTTTGATACATATAATAAAACACTCAGTGCGAAATTATCTAACCTTAAACAAGGAACAAGAGTTGTTACCTATTTAATGAGAGAGGATGAAATCCCAACTTGCTATTCGATTATTGATGCTGCTTTTGATAGCAAATTACTACTGTGGGAGAGAAAATAACATACTGACATCAATACTCACTTGCATCTCCACATGGATTCCTCGATCTGTCAATTCCACAAGTATAATAATCGTCGTCTTTTAATTTTAATTTCTGAAATTGTATTTCATTAATCTTTCTTATTAATTCCAACTTTAAGTCTGTATCGACAATACTGTTGTTGAATGCTTTCTGAAAAGCGGGTATTTTAAATACCCCAAAAATTTCACAACTATTATTAATTAATTCTTTTTTTAATCCATCAATAACTTTTTCTTTAATTACATTTTCGCTACTGATCAATAACAACACAGGAACATTTTTAATATTATTAATCAAATCCCAATAATAAAAATCTATGTTGACAGAAATAACATACAAAACACAATTATCAAGTGAAGTAGTCTTTAGATCTAAAACTTCAGTTTCAATAACCTTAAACAATGAAAGAGTATATTTTAAAAAAACAAAATCCGATGAATATTCATTATTACTATTCGTAACACCTAGAATCTTCATCGGATAATTATTCTATATAATATTGTAATTAAGCGGCTCTTAGTTGATCTAACAACTCACCCGACAACTTAGATTTACAATACTTAACTGTGATAGCAAAGTCTTGTTTTTTCTTTCCATTGGATGGCAATTCAAACATTGCATCTATCATAATAGATTCACATATTGACCTTAAACCACGTGCACCTAATTTAAACTGTAAGGCTTTCTCAACAATAAAATCTAATGCCTCTTTATCAAAAGAAATATTAATTCCATCAATATCAAAAAGCTTCACATATTGTTTAACTAACGCATTCTTTGGTTCAGTTAAAATCCTCCTCAAAGCAGATCTGTCTAATGGCTCTAAATGCGACAAAACAGGTAATCTACCAATTAATTCAGGGATTATTCCAAAAGACTTAATATCCTCTGGAGAAATATACTGCAATAAATTTTCCCTATCAACCGATTTCAAAGCCTTACTTGCTGAGAATCCCATCGATTGAGTTTTAACTCTCTTTTCGATTATTTTTTTAATACCGTCAAACGCTCCACCGCAAATAAATAATATATTTTTAGTATCAATTTGAGTTAATTTTTGCTCTGGATGCTTTCGCCCACCCTGAGGTGGAACTCCAACAACACTTCCTTCTAAAAGCTTTAACATAGCTTGTTGAACTCCTTCTCCACTAACATCTCTTGAAATGGAAGCATTATCTCCTTTCCTAGCAATTTTATCAATCTCATCGATAAATATAATTCCTCTTTGCGTAGACTCAACATCAAAATCTGCAGCCTGCAATAAACGAGATAAAATCGCTTCAACATCCTCACCAACATAACCAGCTTCAGTTAGAACTGTAGCATCAGCAATACAGAAAGGAACATTTAATATTTTAGCAATTGTTTTAGCCAAAAGCGTTTTCCCTGTCCCAGTTTCACCAACCAACATAATATTGGATTTTTCAATCTCAACATCATCTTCACCTAAAGACTTGCCTGTTTGGGCCAATCTTTTATAATGGTTATAAACTGCAACGGATAAAACTTTCTTCGCTTTTTCTTGTCCAATTACATATTGATCAAGATGCTTTTTTATTTCGGTTGGTTTTAAAACTTTCAGATCCTTATCTAAGGAACTAGACAACTTCGCCGAACTTTCCTCCTTAACAATTCCTTGTGCTTGTGTAACACAACTATCGCAAATATAACCTTCGATACCAGCAATTAAAACATTCGTGTCTTTCTTTATTTTCCCACAGAAAGAACATTTCACAGCTCCTTTTTTTTCCATCAAACAGCAATTTAATAATTAAAAAAAAGCGATTAGACTATGTTTTATAATCTGCTTACGCTTCTAGCAATCCTTATTATTTTTTTATCAAAACCTCATCAATCATACCGTACTCCTTCGCTTCAGTTGAAGTCATCCAGTAATCTCTATCAGAGTCTTTCCAAACCTCGTCATAATCCTTTTTTGAATGGTCAGCAATAATTGTATACAGTTCTTTTTTCAACTTTTGGATTTCACGAGCAGTTATTTCAATATCTGAAGCCTGTCCCGAAGCGCCACCTAATGGTTGATGAATCATAACTCTTGAATGTTTCAACGCAGTTCTTTTCCCTTCAGCTCCTGCACATAATAACACTGCTCCCATTGATGCTGCCATACCTGTACAAATTGTCGCTACATCTGGACTGATGTATTGCATCGTGTCATAAATTCCCAAACCTGCATAAACAGATCCTCCTGGAGAATTCAAATAAATTTGAATATCCTTATTCGCATCAACTGATTCTAAAAACAATAATTGAGCTTGAATAATATTAGCTACATGATCATCAATACCTGTTCCCAAGAAAATGATTCTATCCATCATTAATCTAGAAAAAACATCCATTTGAGCAACATTCATCTGACGTTCTTCAACAATATATGGCGTCATTGATGATTCGATAAAACTATCAACGTGCATACTTTGAATTCCTAAATGCTTCGTAGCGTACTTTTTAAATTCTTTTCCTGGATCAAACATATCTTTTTTTTTATGTGTCTAACTAACAATTAACCTATAGCAATAGGGATAAACTAAAGATGCGACAAAAATGTCGCATCTTTAAATCATATCTATAAAAATTATCAAAAGAAATTAACTTTTATATATTTTATTACTTCTTTTCAGAAAGCTTTACAAATTCATCGTAACTAACTTCCTTTAATTCAATCTTACATTTTGATTCAATTACCTCTAAAATCTTATCGGAATAAAGTCCATCATGTATTTTCTTCTTTTCTTCTTCTTTGGCAAGCACACTATCAGCATAATTTCCTAAATCTGCTTCAGGAACTTCTTGTCCAAATTGCGCAAAGTTAGCCTTAATCATTTCCTTGGCCTTTTCTCTTAATTCTCCTTGCCCAACTTTAATATCGTTATCAGAAATTAATTGGTTTTCAATTAATTGCCATCTTAAAGTATTCTTATAATTATCATATTCAGCATCAATAGCCTCAAAAGTTGTAGGCTCCTTTGATGAAGCTACCATAAATTTCTTTAAGAAATCATCTGGTAATTCAAATTTAGTAGTATCTAATAAATACTCAACAATATCGTTTCTAAGCTTACCTTTGCCTTGTCCATCTAACATTCCTTTAGCCTCATCAGCTAACTTTCCTCTAAACTCTTCTATAGAATTAACCGTTCCCTCACCGTAGACTTTATCAAATAACTTCTGATCAACTTCAGCAGCTTGCATTCTAGAAATGGAAACAACTTTTAATGAGTATTCGCTACCCGCAGCCTCCAAAACAGGAGTTTCAATGTCCATTAATTTAGCACCTTCAGGAATATTACCATAAATATCCTTCACATTCACAGTAATGACATCATCTATTTTAGCACCTAAAAGTTGCTTTTTAACAACATCATTTAGCCTATCAACAGCAACGTTTGCTAGCTTCACCAGCCCTCCTTCTTTTGCAGTTCCGTTTTCAAGCTCTACTAAATCAGATATAACAACATCTTTATCTTCAACAGTTTCTGCAGTACCAACGGCACCATATCTCATTGTGATTTCCTCAACATATTTATCAAGCAAATTTTCATCTGGTTGAATATCGTAAGCTGTGAATTTTTTTCTAGTAGAAAACTTAACGTCAAAAGTAGGAGCCAAACCTATTTCGTAGTCAAAAGAAAAATCTTTTTGTGATTGCCATTCTAATCCGGCTACTGTTTTTTTAGGAAGTGGCTGACCTAAGACATTTAATTTTTCCGAAGCAATGAATCTATACATCGCTTTGTTAATTACTTTTTGAATCTCTTCAATTTTAGCAGTTAAACCATGCATTTTTCTAATTACTCCAAAAGGCACTTTACCAGGACGAAATCCTTGTATCTTGGCAGTTTTTTGTTGCTTTTTTAAAAATTCATTTACATTTCCTGCGTAATCAGCTTCTTTTATCTCAACCTTTAAAACCGCATTTAAATCGTCAATGTTCTCTTTGGTAATGTTCATCTTACTAAAAATTAATTTCAAAAAAAATATAGAGAGTAGAGTGGAAAAAAGTGCGGGTGAAGGGACTCGACCCCCCAAGCCGTGAAGCACTAGATCCTAAGTCTAGCGTGTCTACCAATTTCACCACACCCGCATCTTATAATTTGGGTTACAAAGGTATTCTTTTTTTGATGAAGTTCGAAACTTATAATGCCTTTTTTTAACGAATTATTTATTTCTGTGTAAAACATTCCTAAATCGTTAATAAGTTTTCTTGTTTTTAGGGGCATTAAACAATGAGGGTAATGTAATTTAGCAATTCAACTTTTTTATACGATATATTATGTTTCAGCTTAAAGGAAAACTAAAAGACATTAAGGATACACAAAAAATTACGGATACTTTTCAAAAGAGAGAATTTGTAATTACTGACGACTCTTCTCAATATCCACAACACATCATGTTTCAGTTGACTCAAGACAGGTGTCCTTTGTTAGACGGATACCAACTTGGTTCTGAAATTACAGTAAACTTCAACTTAAGAGGTAGAGAATGGACTTCTCCTGCAGGAGATATCAAATTTTTCAACACTTTGGAAGCTTGGAGAATTGAAGCGTCTGCTACTGCTGCTGCACAAGCCCCAGCACCGGCAAACATCCCTCCAGCAATGGAGACAGGGTCTGCTGATGATTTACCGTTTTAATTATTAAACGATAAGAATATTTTTTCAGTTAGCGCTGCGCTTTCATTCTTTATGTTATTAGAAATTAATTTCAAAATAACGTAGCGAAGCGCTAGCTGATTAATTTATTTCACGAAAACAAAAAATGGAACAATACCATAAATAATGTTTTCTCCTAAAAAAGTCGTTTCCTGCTTCAGAGAAATTATTTTCTACGCTTAACTGTGATTTAATCCTAAGCGGAATTTCCACTATTTGGAATTTCACAATGAAATCGTAGCTGAAGATATTTAAATCCTGTTTCAATTACGATTAATAACGAAATGGTAAAAAAATATTATTCTACTTTACACTGGAATTACATTAGCACCTTTCCTATCAACATTATAATTTTACCGAAAATCTATTCCCAATATTAATTATGCTGTCTAGTTTCAATTATTTGGAAAACATAAAGTAATTAAAAGCATACATCTTAAGAAAACAGAAGCTATTTTAATTAAAACATTCTTAAATAACCTTCCGTCCTTTCCAAGAATAATCCCGCTTAAAAGAGAATAATATCCCAAATAGCAGATAAACCGGAAATATAAAAAATATGATAGGAATCCATTTTAAAACTTTAATATCATCGTAAAATCTTGCCATATTCCAACAAATAATAAAATCAGAAATCAACTTCCAACCTGCAGTAATCATCAATATTGGTAAAGCATGATAATCTTGAACCACAAAATACACCCCTGCAATCCAAGAGAAATTGGCCATAATAACAACTAACGAAAGGAAGGAACTTAAAACATTAGCCGATTTATTCGCTTTAGTAATCCATCTGATGCGTTGGTTTAAAAAACCGACTAAAGTATCAGGCATTTCAGTTTGAACGATCGAAGCTTTATCAAGGTTAAAAACAGCTCGTCCTTTTTTTGAGATATGCTTTAAAAAGAAAACATCATCACCCGATGCGTATTGCTTACCTAATTTTAGATCAATAAATTCCTCGTAGTCATTTTTATAAAACGCCATGTTAGCGCCATTTGCAAGAGCAGGCTGATTGAGTCTAGCTGTAAAAGCAGTTAAAAACTGAATCCCCAACCATTCTAATCTAATTAACGCATTTAGTGCAGATGTAGTCCTCAATGGGTAAACCGGACCAATTACCATTCTAGTTTTATCCGTCATTAATCTATGAACCATACTTAGTAACCAATATTTACTTACCTCACAATCCCCATCTGTTTGCACGATAATTTCATAACTAGCATTTTGTAAAGCCAATTTAATTGCCGCTTTCTTGCCTTCCAACTTGTTTTTTAACAACACCAAATTTGTATTAGAATAGTTCTCTAAAGCTTGTAGCGTTCCATCATCACTTCCGTCGTCTACAACAATCAGTTCAATATTAAAATTTGTTTTATTACTTAGAATCTGATCAATTAATTTCTTGACGCCTTTAATCTCGTTTCTAACTGCAATAATAACAGTCACTCCTACAGGAGGCTTTTTTTTCTTTAGAGATCTATCCTCCGTCCATACTAAGACCAAACCAGAAACAGAGAACAAACCATAAATTAACATTATCGGAATTAGTACAATCATGATTCTTTGAGAACTTTCATTTTACTTAAAAAAATACTTCCTAATACGTAAGGAATCGCAAGGTTAATGAACCAGATGAAAAAGCAAGCTGAAGTCATCGCAATTACTTGTTGTTCATCAAAACTATCCACTATTCCATAACCAATTAAGATTATTGAAAATAAGCTAGCCCTACTAGCACCTAATTCAAACGCATTAAAAACTGGTAAAAATTGGAAAAGAAAAAACAGGGCTCCACTTGCTAAAAACAAATCTTGCTGGTCGATTTTAATTCCAAAGACTTGAAATGCTAATACGTACTGGTAAGTTATTACAATATATCTTAAATTACTTACTGAAAGTAAAATAAAAGCATTCTTCTTGTAGTCTGCCCCTCTCAAAATGTCCCAGTATTCAGCCCATTTGTTTGTCCACCAAACACGTTCAAACAAAAAGGTAACTGTATTTACATTTATAAACAACACCCAAAAAACTAAAACGATACTTGCCCCTATAAACCCTACTATTGAAATTAATTCAGAACTAATTCCATAAATATCTTTGTCTGCTTGATAACCTAAAATACCAATAAATAACAACCCGTAAAAAAAATTAGTAATAAACATTCCCATCGCATTAAACAATTGTAATACAAATCCGTTTGCTCTGTGCTGGTGCTCTAATAAAGCAACTTTCCCAAAGTAACCCCCGATTCTATAAGGTGTAAATACAGATGCTGCCACCGAACACAATTGAGTTTTTATAGCAAATATCCATGACATCGGAAATAAGCCCCTTACCAGAAGTCGCCATTTAAACACCTCTGTCCCCCAATTCACCATCATCAATAAAACAAGAATTAGAAGTTTAGGTATTGAAAAATGTTGCGTTACAAAAAATATTTTAACCTCTTCTATTAAGTCTTCTTTTTGATAACTAAGTAAATAAACCAGATAAATAATCGACCCTAGAGAAACTAGGATTTTCAATACTACATTTAAAATTGTCTTTATTTTCTTACTTTTACTCAACTTGGTAAAGAACGGAAGATTTTGCAGAAAGAAAAAATTATTTTAGGAATTGATCCAGGAACCAATATTATGGGGTTTGGAGTTATTAAAATAATTGGTTCAGAAATCAGAATGTTAGACGCAGGTGTTTTGAATATGACCAAGCATAAAGACTTGGGAATTCGACTTAAAATAATATTTGAGAAAATGATCGAGTTAATCGATCAACACCTACCAGATGAACTAGCAATTGAAGCGCAGTTTTTCGGCCAGAACGTACAATCAATGCTTAAACTAGGCAAAGCCCAAGGTGTTGCTATTGCTGCTGCTTTATCTCGCAGTATTCCTTATGAAGAGTACGCTCCAAAAAAAATAAAAATGAGTATTACTGGTGGTGGTAACGCCAGTAAAGAGCAAGTAGCTAAAATGCTTTCCCACTTATTAAAAACAAAAGACATTCCCGAATCACTTGATGCTACTGATGCATTAGCAACAGCAATTTGTCATCACTATCAATCAGGATCTATCACGTCAGGAAAAAAATATTCTGGATGGGATTCCTTTGTGAAAAAAAATCCAACAAGAAAGCGGTAGTTTACGCAATCCTATCAAATCTAGTATACTTCTGAAGCGCCTCAGGAATCAAAATTTCACCAGCATCGTTTTGATTATTTTCAATTAAAGCAGCCATAATTCTTGGCAAAGCCAACGCACTTCCGTTTAACGTGTGAGCTAAAACGGGCTTATCTTTTCCTTTACGGAATCTTAATTTCAAACGATTTGTTTGGTATGTTTCAAAATTAGAAACTGAACTAACTTCTAACCATTTATCTTGTGCAGCTGAATACACTTCAAAATCAAAAGTTATTGCGGCTGTAAAACCTAGATCACCTGCACACAGCCTTAAAATACGGTATGGCAATTCTAATTTCCTCAATAAACCTTTAACATGTTCTACCATATCATTTAAAACATGGTAACTATGATCTGGATGCACAACCTGAACAATCTCAACTTTATAAAACTGATGTAAACGATTTAACCCTCTAACATCCGAACCGTAAGATCCTGCTTCTCTTCTGAAACATGGCGTATATCCAGTATGTTTTTTAGGCAATTCATCTTCTTGAAGAATTACATCTCTATAAATATTAGTAATTGGAACCTCAGCTGTTGGTATTAAATATAAATCATCAATCGTTGAATGATACATCTGACCTTCTTTATCGGGAAGTTGACCAGTTGCTATTCCAGATGCCTCATTAATTAAAAGTGGAGGAATAACTTCATCGTATCCAGCATTATCCGCCTCATCTAAGAAGAAATTAATTAATGCTCTTTGTAAGCGTGCTCCTTTCCCTTTATAAACAGGGAAACCAGCACCCGCTATTTTAACACCTGTTTCAAAATCAATAATATCCTTTTCTTTGATGATTTCCCAGTGGGGTTTTGCATTTTCAGGTAAACCAGGCATTAAACCCTCTTTGAAAACATGTTCGTTATCCTCTTCACTATTCCCTACTGGAACTGTTACATGAGGGACATTTGGAATACTATATAATAGATCTGTGAAATCAGTTTCAATTGTATTTAAATCATCTTCTAAGGTTTTTTGCTCAACCTTAATTAGCTGCACTTTTTCTTTGGCTGTATTTGCTTCAGCAACTTTTCCTGCTTTAAACAAACCTCCAATTTCTTTTGCAAAAGTATTTTGCTCAGCTCTAAGTACTTCAACTCTCGCTATGCTTCCTCTTCTCTTAACGTCCAGCTCTACTACCTGCTCTACCAATGAAGCCCCATCAAGATTTCTCTTGTTTAAACCTTCGATTACTGCGTTTTTATTTTCGAGAATATTTTTTACTTGAAGCATAGTTCAATAATTTTTTGTGCAAATATAATAATAATGAAGTTTCTGTCTAGGACAAAAACTAAAAGCTATAAAACAAAAAAAAGGCTTCCAATTGGAAGCCTCAATATTATAGTAACAATAAGTTATTAAGCTTCAGCTGCAATTTGAACTGAAACAAATGACTTGTTATCTCTTCTTTTTCTAAATACAACTGTACCTTCAACTAAAGCGTATAATGTATGGTCTTTTCCCATTCCTACATTTTCACCTGGATTGTGTGTTGTACCTCTTTGACGGATAATAATGTTACCTGCGATAACTGCTTCACCTCCAAATTTCTTTACTCCTAAACGTTTAGATTGAGACTCTCTACCGTTATTACTGGATCCGACTCCTTTCTTATGTGCCATCTCTTAAAAATTTTATTAGTTAGCCGAAATTGATTCGATCTGAATTTCAGTGAACGACTGTCTGTGTCCATTCAATTTTTGGTATCCCTTTCTTCTTTTCTTCTTGAAAACTAAAACTTTGTCTCCTTTTAGGTGTGAAAGAACTTTTACAGTAACTTTCGCTCCTGTTACAACTGGGGCGCCAACATTAACTTTCCCACCATCTTCAACTAAAAGAACTTTATCGAAATCAACTTTCGACCCTTCTTCAGCATCCAAACGGTGAACAAAGATCTGCTGATCTTTTTCAACTTTGAATTGTTGCCCTGCTATTTCTACGATTGCGTACATTATATGCAGTTTTTAATTTATAATAAAATTAGTTTACAAATATAGGACATTAATTTCAAACTGCCAATAGCGAACTTTAAGTTAAAAACTAACTATTTACCTGAATGAGGCAACAAAAATACTTCCCTTGGGTTTATTTCTTTTTACTTCAATTATACCCTGATGTTGATTCACCATTTTCTTTACAATATACAACCCAAGTCCGGTACCTTTTTGTTTCCTAGTTTCCTCATTTCCTGATCTGAAGAATTTTTCAAATATTTTATGCGTTTCATCTCTTGAAACCCCAACTCCTTCATCAGAAACACTTAAAGCTACTTCACGATCCTTCTGCACTAAAGTAACACATATCGTGGATTCATCAGGCGAGTATTTCAGTGCATTACTCACTAGGTTTGTGATAATAGACGTAAACGCATCTTTATCACCATTAAAAATCACATCAGGCTGAATAAAAAATTCTACTGATACATTTCTACCGCTATTCTCTAATAATTCTAATGAAATTGATTCCATCATTTCAGATAAATTTAAGTTCTCCTTCGTTAAAGGAAAACTATCATCATCTATTTTAGTTGCTAATAAAATATTCTCAACCAATCCATTCAATCGATCGGCATCTTTAACACATCGCCTTAAAATGTCTTGTCGTTTCTCTTCCTCGAGTTCTCTTTTAATTAAAGTTTGAATATATAATTTTATTGAAGCAATAGGCGTTTTAAGCTCATGCGTTATGGCTAACAAAAAGTTCTTCTGCTGAGCACTTACCTGAACTTCTTTTCTTAGTGACCTATAAGTGAGAAAGAACCCTACAATCAATATCAATAAGAATACTGCGCCTTCGCCTATAATCATTGAGGTTTTCCTATCTAATTCCTCTTTTTCATTAATAACTTCTGCAGACAATTGATAAATTGAATAAAGCCACCAAGCTGCTTGAAGGATTACATATAATAAAAGGATTAGAAATAAATATTGGTTTGTCCTTTTCATACTGTAAAAATAATGATTGTTTAATAAATAACATCATCAAGCAAGCGAGTCATTTCAACATTAGAAATTCTTTCTGTTTTAAAATCTACTTTTTGATTCCCGTTTGAATAGGTTTTTAAGAAACCTATTTCTCCAGTTCCACTTTTATCATCAATATTTACAGCAACTATACTAATATTCTTCCCCGCTGGAATACCACTAATCGTATAAGCTCCATGCATAATCTTCATAGCAGGCATTACGCTATTTATATCATGAAATACAACGTAAACTTGGACAGGTTGCTCAGATTCTATTTTAAAATTCATGGTTATTGTTTCCTCTTCATTATAAAACCTATCGCAATTTATCCATCCTAGTTTAGAAAATGAACCTGATAAAATAGTTAATTCATGCTCCCATCTAAAACCTATGAATTCACCGTCACCATCTTCATTCTCTATATATTCTTCGTCAGTACCAGTTTCAAATCTGGTAGACATTTTAAATTTTTTATTTGATTGTTTTACCCAATTTATATTTCCACCTTTTTTATTTCCATAGAACGAATAAAAAGGTTTCGCGTCATTTCCACCTTTTATTTGAAGCTCATATTCTACACCCTTTCTCAAGCTCACTTTAACACCATTGCACGTAGCTTTTATATTGTACATCCCTTGAGACTCCAACATTCCTTTATCTCCTTGAGCAGTTACACCATATTTAACAAAATCAACTTTCGAAGTATACTCCTCAATACAAATATTTATTTCTTCAGATAAAAAAGCATCAAATGAATTTGCCTTAAAAACAATTGCATTTCCATTAGAAAATTGCGCGGTTAAACCATTACTGTTCTTAAAATCATAGCATAAATTTTCTGATCTAGGTGTAAGCTTAGTAGCTGATTTTAAATGATTTGGTTTATGAACCCAAATCATTTCCAAGAGATTATATTTATAAATTATACTGGAAAAATCCAATCCTTTATCAATTAAAAATTGACCAACAACTCTATTTCGTTGCTTCGCTAATTTTAAAGCGACATTTCTATTTGTTTTATATTTGGATTTAGATACTGTATGAATATTTAACCAATCCCCAGATCCAACATTGATATACTCATCAATAATTTGATCCTTTTGGATCTCTGAAAGCACGATACAATTGTCTTTAAATTGAAGTTTTAAAACACGAGATTGATTTCCAGCTGAGGCTGAAAAAATATTTATTAAAATAAGAAATGAGAAAAGCTTCATAATGATCCGTTTGACATTATAACGCTAGCTTACAAAAACGTAACAATTTTTTATGAGAATAGATCTCTAAAGACTTCTTCTATCTTCTTTGCCTTAAAAATTTTCAACTTTATTGAAGCTTTAATAATTGAAAAATCATTGTAGTCTGAAAGGTATATTTTTTCAAAACCTAATTTCTCAGCCTCCATAATCCGAACTGCAATTTTCTGGACTGGTCTAACTTCTCCCGACAAACCTACCTCTCCTGCAAAACAAACTTTACTACTAATCGCAAGGTCTTCTCTACTGGAAACTATTGATGACAAAACAGCTAAATCTGATGCTGGATCTTCGACTTTAATACCTCCAGTTATATTTAAAAACACATCTTCTAAGCCTACTTTGAAGCCACATTTTTTTTCTAATACTGCCAAAAGCATACTCATCCTCCTGAGATCAAATCCTGTTGCTGATCTTTGGGGAGTTCCGTATGCTGCTCTAGAAACCAGTGCTTGTGTTTCAATCATCAAAGGACGAGCCCCTTCTAGATTTGCAGAAATCGCAATACCACTAGAATCCTCATCCCTTGCTGAGATTAAAATCTTACTTGGATCAGCTACAGGACGTAAGCCTGTTTCCAACATTTCATAAATCCCCAATTCATTTGTTGATCCAAATCGATTTTTAATCGACCTAACTATTCTATAAAAATGGTTTCTATCACCTTCAAACTGAAGTACAGTATCAACCATATGCTCTAAAACTTTTGGCCCCGCCAAACTTCCTTCTTTGTTGATGTGACCTACAATAAATACCGGAATACCGTTACTCTTGGCAAATGCTAAAATCTCGAACGTACATTCCCTAATCTGTGAAACTGTTCCAGGGGCAGACTCAAGCTTGTCCGAATGTAATGTTTGGATAGAATCAATTACAATAAAATCAGGAGATACATTCTCAGCTGACTTTAATATAATTTGTGTATCTGTTTCTGTTAAAATATAAATATTATCATTCGGTTTTGTTAGGATACGATCAGCTCTTGTTTTAATCTGCTCATCACTTTCCTCACCTGAAACGTATAAAACTTTATACTGACTATTATTTAAAGCTACTTGCAACATCAAAGTCGACTTTCCTATTCCTGGCTCTCCTCCTAATAATATTAATGATCCTGGAATCGCTCCGCCTCCAAGTACTCTATTCAACTCTTCATCTTCAAATATCAACCTCTTTTGAGTTAAAGGCTGGACATCTTTTAAAGCTTTTGGTTTATTAACTTTACCCTTAGAGGTAGAAAACGAACCCGAAGGTTCCTGATTAATAATTTCCTCAACGAACGAATTCCATTCGCTACATTGCGGACACTTGCCTAGCCATTTTGCAGATTGATTGCCGCAACTCTGGCAAACAAAAGTAGTTTTCTTTTTAGCCAATTAATCT
>MDTF01014679.1_pt1 | contig 51257 bp, 46 predicted proteins | sample 811191 | NCBI WGS metagenome assembly MDTF01 (sample SAMN05326649, study PRJNA326480) | marine metagenome | isolation source: seawater | place: Southern Ocean | collected 2011 | reverse complement strand
ATATGGCAGTTTTTGGCATCATTGATGTATTCCAATTTGTTTATCTTTCAAAGATATGGGTTTTTGATTTCTAATAACAGATAATATTTCAGCAAGTATCGATATGGCAATTTCTTGTGGTGTTTCCGCCCCTATATTAATTCCAGATGGGCCATATATTTTACTAAAAAAATTATCTGAAACAAACTCATTATTTTCTAACAAATCATTCAACAGTTTCTCTCTTCTCTTACTAGGCCCAAGTAAACCAATATAGCTAGTTTCTTTCTGAGTAAGCTCAGATAGGTATTTTAAATCTTTCACATAACTGTGAGACATCATAATTACTGCAGTTTGTGAATCAAAAGTAATTTTTCCAAATTCTTTTTCATCAATTCCTAAATAACGTGAGGCACCAGGAAAGTCATTGATAGTTTTTAATTCATCTATTGGAGCTACAATAGTTACCTCCCAACCAGTTGCTGCTGCATATTTACATAATTGAACAGAATCGTGTTCACTACCTACAATTACCAATTTAAAACCTGGTTTGATGATTTGAGAGAATAAGTCTAGATTTTTTTCTGGCTTTACTTCTGAGACAGTAAATTCTCCATCAGTAAAATAAAAACAAGATCTTCCTTTATGTCTTTTTGATAATTCTTTCGAAAAAGAAGATCTAATGGAAAAAGGCTCTCTAGAGATACATTGCTTCTCAAAAGCATTAAAAAATGATTCATTAGGATTAAAAGGTTCAATTAAAATATATAAAAAACCTTCACATCCAAGGCGATACCTTCCATCATACTCCATTAATGTGGGGGCATTGGTTTCAAAAACGCGTTGTGCTTGTCGTAAGATTTCTTTTTCTATACAACCACCACTAACAGCGCCAATCATTTTTCCGTTTTCTTGAATAGACATTCTAACACCAGGTCTTCTGTAAGAAGAACCATCTAAGGAAACCACAGAAGCAAGAGCAGTTTTAATACCTTGTCTTTGTGCAATTTTAGCAGAACGGATAATGTCTTTTAATTCGTGTAACATATATAAGACCACCAAATTACAAATTTTTGAAGTGTTGTAGAGAATCATTTTTAATTTTTATAAAACAGTTATCTTTATCTGTAAATATTCAGTTCATGAAAAATACGATTCACATATTTATTTTAAGTTTCTTTTTAGGAGGAACATTATTTGCTCAAAATAATGATGTTGCAACTAATTCTTATTGGTCACAGGGCAAAGCAGAAGTAAATGTGTATGAAGTTTCACAAAATAGATATCAAGAAAATCACCCTGGTAAGTTAATTAGTGTTTTTGTGACAGAAGATTTTTTAATCGAGAAACAAGTAAAGAATGAACGCTATCAAAATAAAAATTCCACATGGATTTTAAAGAACATTCAAGTAAAAAAGTTCACAACAGGGGTTTATGATTATTCACTATTTAGTGCTGTTTTTACACCTATAGACAGAAATAAATTTCCTAAATCATTAAAAATATCTGCTTCTTCACAGGAATGGTGTGGAACTATTTATACCCAATTTAATTTAGCTTCTAATACAGTGTATAATGTAGAACATCGATCTTATTTTGAAAAAGAAGGAGATATCAATACCATCATTAAACAATCATTTTTAGAAGATGAAGTTTTTACGGTACTTAGAATGAATCCATCCTTTCTGCCAATAGGGAATGTTCAATTTATTCCTCCTGCTAATTATATTCAAATGAAACACTTACAATTACAATCTTTTAAAGCTAAAGCATCATTATCTTCTTATGATAAGAAAGATTTATCTGGCGGAAACTTAATGGAATACAAAATAGACTATCCTAAGTTGAAAAGGACAATGAGAATTATTTTTGAAAATAAAGTACCTTATAAAATTGTGAGTTGGTTTGAAACTTTTCCTTCTGCTTTTGATGGAAAACTAAGAACTACTAGTGCTATTTTAAAAATCCAAAAAATGTTGCCTTATTGGAGTCAAAATAGTTTGAAAGATCAGTACTTAAGAAATGAATTGGGCTTAAATTAAAAGAAAATTTCTTGTGCTAATCTGAAGGTATTTGCGTGTGCATCAATAATAATTTTAATTTCAGGAGAATATCCACCTCCCATACTACACATAACCGGAATATTAAAATCTTTACAGGTTTGTAATACAAATCTATCTCGTTCTTTACAGCCTTCTAGTGTTAAAGAAAGTTTCCCTAATTTATCAGTTGAAATAACATCTACACCACATAAGTAGTAAATGAAGTCGGGTTGCTGCGATAAAATTAAACTAGGTAAGGTTTCTTTTAAAATTGTTAAATATGCGGTGTCATCCGTTCCGTTTTCTAACGGAATATCAAGATCGCTCTTTTCTTTATGAAACGGATAATTACTTTTCCCATGCATAGAAAATGTAAAAACGGTGTCGTTATTTTTGAAGATTTCTGCGGTCCCATTTCCTTGATGAACATCTAAATCAACAATTAATATTTTATCAGCCAATCCTTTTTCTTGCAGATATCTAGCACCAATTGCTTGGTCGTTTAACATACAAAAACCCTCTCCCTTATTTGTAAAAGCATGATGTGTGCCACCAGCAATATTCATCGCAACTCCATATTCTATGGCAAATTCACTAGCCTTCATGGTGCCATCAGCAATCATCATTTCTCTGGCTATTAATTCTTCACTTAAGGGAAAACCAATCTTTCTAGCCGCTTTTTGATTTAAAGTGATATTTAATAAATCGGAGACATACCCAGGGTCATGTACTAAAAATAAATATTTATTATTTGGAATCTCAGGCTCAAAGAAATTGTCTTCATTACAAGTTCCTTCATACAATAATTGTTGAGGTAAGAGATCGTATTTTACCATAGGAAATCGATGTCCGTCTGGTAAATGATGTTTATAAATAGGGTGATATGCTATTTTTAGCATTAACTTATTTGTTGTCCGTTACTTACTTTTTGTTCTGGTTCTACAAAAGCTAGTTTACCATCAGGTGTATCTGTCATTAAAATCATACCCTGACTTTCTACTCCTTTAATTTTTCTTGGGGCTAAATTAGTTACAACGGTTACTTGCTGACCAATAATTTCTTCAGGAGAAAAGCTTTCTGCAATTCCAGAAACAATAGTCCTTACATCAATACCAACATCAACTTTTAGTTGTAATAATTTTTTAGTTTTCGCAACTTTTACTGCTTCTAAAATAGTTCCAACTCTCATGTCTAACTTGGTAAAGTCTTCAAAATCTATTGTTTCTTTTTGAGGTTCTATAACTTTATTTTCTAGCTCATTCGCTTTTTTAGTTGCCGCTAGTTTTTCTAGTTGAAGAGTTACTGCATTATCTTCTATTTTTGAAAACAATAATTCAGCCTTTCCTATTTGATGATTGGCTGGAATTAATATCTCTTTTTTTGAAACATCATTCCATGAGTTGTTAATTCTATCTGAAGCGATATTTAATATTTTTTTTAATTTATCAGAGGTAAAAGGTAAAAAAGGCTCAGAAACTACCGCCAAAGCACCGGCAATCTGTAAGGCTATGTACATAACAGTTTTTACACGCTCCTCATTAAGTTTAATTACTTTCCAAGGCTCTTCATCTGCCAGATATTTGTTTCCTAGTCTGGCAAGATTCATTAATTCTTGAGAAGCTTCTCTAAATCGGTATCGTTGAATAGATTTGCCTATACTTCCAGGGAAATTTTTGATCGCAGCTAAAGTATCTTCATCTACTTCTGTAAATTCACCAGCAACAGGCACTTGTCCTTCGTAATATTTATTGGTTAAGACAACTACACGATTGATAAAGTTTCCAAAAATGGCAACCAATTCGTTGTTGTTTTTTGCTTGAAAATCTTTCCAAGTAAAATCATTGTCTTTATTTTCTGGAGCGTTTGCTGTTAAGGTATAGCGTAACACATCTTGCTGATTTGGAAAATCTTCCATATACTCATGTAACCATACAGCCCAATTTTTTGATGTTGATAATTTATTTCCTTCTAAATTTAAAAATTCATTTGCTGGAACATTCTCAGGTAAAATAAAGCCGCCGTGAGCTTTTAGCATGCTTGGAAATATAATACAATGAAAAACAATATTATCTTTTCCTATAAAGTGAACTAATTTTGTGTTTTCATCTTTCCAGTAATCTTCCCAGTTTTTTCCTTCTCTTTCTGCCCATTCTTTGGTTGAAGAGATATAACCAATAGGGGCATCAAACCAGACATAAAGCACTTTTCCTTCCCCTCCATCTACAGGAACAGGAATACCCCATTCTAAATCTCTAGTAACAGCCCTTGGTCTTAAACCATCATCAATCCATGATTTTACTTGTCCTAAAACATTAGATTTCCAATCATTTTTATGACCTTCTAAAATCCACTCATTTAAGAAAGACTCGTATTTATCTAAAGGTAAAAACCAGTGTTTTGTTTTTTTAACTGTTGGAATATTACCTGTTATTGCCGATTTAGGATGTATTAAATCTGTCCCATTATGACTCGTTCCACAATGTTCACACTGGTCACCATAACTTTCTTCAAAACCACACTTTGGACAGGTTCCAACAACAAATCTATCTGCTAAAAACTGATTGGCGTCTGCATCATATAATTGTTCAGTAATCTCCTCAATAAAGTTACCTTTTTTATGTAAATCTATAAAAAAATCTGAAGCTGTATCGTGATGAATTTTTGAAGAAGTTCTAGAGTAATTATCAAAAGAAATTCCAAAATCTTTAAAAGATTGCTTAATGATTGTATGATATTTATCAATAATATCCTGAGGAGAAACACCTTCTTTTTTTGCACGCATTGGAATGGCTACCCCATGTTCATCACTTCCACATATATAGGCAACATCATTTCCTGTTAATCGTAAATATCTAGCGTAAATATCTGCAGGAACATAAACACCTGCTAAATGACCAATATGGATAGGCCCATTAGTGTAAGGTAAGGCTGCAGTGACAGTATATCTTTTAGAAGAACTCATGAATATCGTTTTGAACTAATTTTGATTGACAAAAGTACAAAAAGCAAGTTGAACATATTTTTGAAAGCCCAATGAATTTAGATACATTTACAGAAATCATTTATATGAAGAGACGAATTAAATTCGTATCCTTAGTTTTATTTCTCATTTCTTTTTTGTCTATTGGGCAAACAAAGAATGATTCAATTTCTAAACCAATGAAATTAGTTCAACCAAATTATCTAAAGGCAGGAGATAGTATTGCTATTGTTGCTTCTGCAGGAATACTTATAAAAAGAGAAGAAATTATCGATGAAGCAAAAAAACTTGCGGAAAGCTGGGGTTTAAAAGTTTTTATTGGTGAACATGTTTTTAATCAAAACAATCATTTTGCAGGCACAGATGAAGAACGTGCAAGTGATTTTCAAAAAGCATTAGACAACCCAAGTATAAAAGCAATCTGGTGCGCAAGAGGAGGCTATGGAAGTATGCGTATTTTAGATAAATTAGATTTCACCAAATTTAAAGCAATACCAAAATGGATTGTTGGGTATTCTGACATAACAGCTTTTCATAGTCATATTCATAACTTCGGAATAGAAACTATTCATGCTATGATGGGGACTAGCTTATTGTTTGATCCAGAAGAGACAAAGCAAAGTATTGAAACATTTAGAATGGCATTGTTTGGCGAAGAGCTGACGTATGAAATAAGCTCATCAGAATATAATAAAAAAGGGTCTGCAGAGGGATTATTAGTTGGTGGTAATCTAAGTATTCTACAAAGTATGTTAGGGAGCGAAAGTCAATTAAATACTGATGATAAAATTTTATTTATTGAAGAAATAGGCGAATACAAATACCATATAGATAGAATGTTACAAAGCTTGAAAAGAGCGGGGTATTTTAACAATTGTAATGGACTAATTGTAGGAGATATGAGTAATATTAAAAAAAACACAACCCTTTGGGGAAGTTCTATAGAGCAACTTATTTTAGCGGTGGTTAAAGAGTATGATTTCCCTGTTTTATTTAATTTTCCAGCAGGTCATGAAACAGATAATAGAGCACTAATTTTAGGAAAGAAAATTAAAATGAATATTAATAAAATAACTTCAGAAGTAACTTTTAACAAAAGTTAGTTGTCTTGTTTTTAGTATAAATAAATTATCTCAGATAGATAAAGATTTAATAAAATTACCGCATGAAATTCATTGAAGATATTATAGCTGATTTTGCCTCTTTTATATGGGGATATCCATTATTGTTGTTATTAATTGGTGGAGGAATTTACCTTCTAATAATTTCAAGATTTTTACCATTTAGATATTTTGGACATGCCATTCAAGTTTTACGAGGAAAATATGACGATCCAAATGATCCTGGGCAAATAAGCCATTTTCAAGCATTAACAACAGCGCTTTCTGCAACTGTTGGAATGGGAAATATCTCTGGAGTTGCGGTTGCCATAGCCATGGGTGGTCCTGGAGCAATTTTTTGGATGTGGATTAGTGCTATAGTTGGAATGTCCACGAAATTTTTCACCTCTTCTTTGGCAATTATGTTCAGAGGAAAAGACAGTGAAGGAGAATTACAAGGAGGTCCTATGTATTTTATTACAGAAGGGCTAGGAAAAAAATGGAAACCTTTAGCAATCTTCTTTAGTGCCTGTGCCATGATTGGTGCATTGCCTGTTTTTAATGTAAATCAGTTAACACAAGCGGTTAATGATATATTATTAAAACCAAACGGAGTAGAAGTAACCAATTACACCAATTTAAGTATTGGAATTTTTCTTGTAATCATTACTTCTTTTGTAGTTCTTGGAGGTTTAAAAAGAATTGGTAAAGTTACGGCAAGGTTAGTTCCATCAATGGTGTTACTTTACTTTATCTTAGTTGTTATTATACTGATCGTAAATATAGAGGTAGTTCCTAAATATTTTTTAATGATTTTTACAGATGCATTCTCTGCAGATTTTATTAAAGAAGAATCTGTTTTAGGAGGTGTTGTAGGCGCCTTAATTATTCTAGGAATAAAACGTGGAGCATTTTCTAATGAAGCAGGGGTTGGAACAGCACCAATGGCTCACGGAGCGGCAAAGACAGATGAGCCGGTTAGAGAAGGGTTGGTAGCTATGTTAGGTCCATTTATTGATACTATTATTGTATGTACTTTAACTGCATTAGCTATTTTAGTTACCGACGTTTGGCAAACTAGTGATACCAATGGTGTAAGTTTAACAGCTACCGCATTTGGAAATGCAATGCCAGGAATTGGAAAATATTTACTGATGATTTGCGTTGCAATCTTTAGTATTTCATCCTTGTTTTCATATTCATACTACGGAACAAAATCACTCTCGTTTTTAGTAGGCTCTAAATACAAGCACTTCTACAACTATTTATTTATAGCTAGTATTTTACTTGGAGCAACCGCTAGTTTAGACACAATGATTAATTTAATAGATAGTGCATTTGCTTTGATGGCAATTCCAACGATGCTAGCAACTATTATTTTAGCTCCAAAAGTGATGAAAGAAGCTAAAATATACATTGAAAAATTAAAGAATTCTGGGGATTAAATTCCCTTCTTGATAAAAAGGTTGAAAACGAGCAAATAACTCTTCAGAATACCAGTTTAATTCTCTGGTTTTTTTTACCATTTCTGCGTGCTTAGGATTTTTATATGCATAATTCATCATCCCTTCAGCATCAGACCAAAGAGAAAAAGTAGCTTGCATCAATAATGGAAACTCACCAATTCCTTTAGAAAAAATTAATTCATCATAATTATTCATAGATTTTGAAACAGACGGAACATTTTTCCAAAATTGATACGCCAATCTAGGTTTGATTGTAGCTCTTGTAATTACTGCCAAAGGTTTTGTTTTATCAAATTCAATCGATGATTCAAACGGATTTTGCTTACTCCATTTACCATGACTTTTCACCGTATGCATTAATACATGACTAAAAGAGGCAGCAGTCTTGGTATATTCTTTTAGAACATCTGTAGCTAGAAACTCTTGTGCCAATTCTTCTGATTTGAAAACCGCAACAAATCCAAATGTTGAAAAATCTGGTTTTATTGAAAAACCGTTACCACTTCCTGTTCCTAGCGGTTTAAAAAAAGAAAGTCCTTTGGTTTTTTTTTGTAAAATTGGAGATCGCCCCATTCTTGTGAAAGCCTGCCATTTATTTTTTAATCCTTCATATTGAAAAAAGGAAATTAGGGTAGTTTGAGACATCTAAAAGTATTTTTACAAAATTAAGTAAAATGGTTTTGTATTTTAGTAAAATGGCAAAACATTACGAGTTAGGAAAACAAGGAGAACAATTGGCGATAGATTATTTGATTAAAAAAGGATATAAAATTGTAGCAAGAAATTGGAGGTTTCAAAAAGCAGAGATCGATATTATTGCTATAAGAGAAGAAATACTCGTTTCAGTTGAGGTAAAAACAAGATCTACCAATGAGTTTGGGAATCCACAAGACTTTGTGAATCCTAAAAAAATTAAACTAATGGTGATGGCAATGAACGAATATGTACTTAGGAAAGATTTAAACCTAGAGGTTAGGTTTGATATTATTGCAATCACTAAAAACAAGTTGGATTTTGATATTCAACACCTTCAAGATGCATTCTTGTATTTCTAATTTAATTCTTTTAAAACTAATTTTAAATCCGCTATCTTTTTTGGAATTGAAATAATTTGCTTGTCCATTCCTAACACAAAGTATGATGGTGTAGAATTAACTTGATATGTTCTTGCAATCGTGTTTTCCCATTTATTCAACCCTAAAACATGATGCCATCCGGGCATTTTAAGCTGATAATTTAACCACGTATTTTCTGAAGTTTCCATAGCAAAAGCAATAACTTTTGTATTGGTTTTATCTTTCAAATATTCAAATACTTCTGGGACTTCTTTCAAACAATGAGAACATTCAGTGCTATAAAAAATCAACAAGTAATTCAGACCGTCTTTTAAAGTAGAAAGACGAAGTTCTTGACCATTCTCGGTCCATGAAAAATCTGGAGCATCTCTTCCTATTGCAATTCTTAACTGAGATAGTATTTTATTTTTAAATCTTATATCTTGATTCTCTTTTGGAAGCTTATCAAAATAATTGGCAAACAAATGATCTACTATTTCGGCGTTTTTAATAGCACCAAATTGTGAAATCAAATAATTTATTACATCAGCCTTAAAAGAAATGGTTTTAATTTTGCCAATGGCAACCTGAGAGGCTTTCTTATAGAATTCTTGTTTTTGTATTGGATCGTTAGAGTAGTTTAGGTAAAATATATATTCTGAAATTTTCTCGAATAAAAAAGAAGAGTTGTATAGTATGTTATTTGAAAAATCTACATGATCAAAAAAATGATTTGAAGAACTACTTATATATTCTCTTGGTCTTTCTGAAATCTCAGGAGAATTATATCTAAGCGTCGCTTTTATAAAATGGTTCACTAATTTCCCCTGAGAAACTTGTGTATACTTTTCTTCAATTTTTTTAATCTTACTTAGACTTATTTTATAAGTCTCTTTACTTAATGAAGAAGGGTTTCTAAAATACTCGCTTTGTATTGAATCTAGGGTGTATTGAGCATTATAGATCTCTTTAACAAACGAGTTGTAGATTTGATTTTCTTTAGATTTTTTAAAGATGATAGTATTCTCTGGATCTTTGAAGTTGAATTCAAATTCTATATTTTCTTTATTGAATAAAAAATCTATAAACCCATCTTTTCTTATACTATACTTAATTCTGTATGAGCCAGCTTTTGTTTCATTTGGTAATGAAAGTTCAAAAAAACCTATTTTCCCATTTTTTTTTACTTGTGTGTTTTTTATAAAAACTTCTTTTGCGCCTTCAATTTTATATAATAAAACCCAATAAGAATTTTCAATTGAGGTCATGGTACCCTTTATAGTATATTGAGCATATGATAAAGAACTAATAAATAAAAATAAGACCAGGGTTTTTTTCATAATAATCAGTTATAAATTCTAATTTTTCTAAAACGAATTCAAAATTACAGTTTCTTCCTTAAATTATGTACTTTACGATTAAATAAATCATATATGAGTTTTCAAAATAAAGCAGTTTGGATTACAGGTGCTTCTTCAGGGATTGGAAGAGCTTTAGCACTTGAGTTATCTAGCCAAGGTGCATTGTTAATTATATCAGCAAGAAATAAAGAATTGTTAGAATCTGTAAAAATCGCCTGTAAAAATCCAGAAAATGTCTCGGTATTACCTTTAGATTTGGAAAAACATTCGGTCTTTACTAAAATAGCAATTCAAGCTATTCAGGTATATGGTCGAATAGACATTCTAGTAAACAACGGCGGAATCAGTCAGCGTTCACTAGTAAAAAACACTTTGTTAGCTGTAGATCAAAAACTCATGGAGGTAAATTATACAGGAACAGTAGCACTAACAAAAGCATTATTGCCTCATTTTCTAGAAAAACAACAAGGTCAGATTGTGGTAACCACCAGTATTGTTGGTTTGATAGGAACCCCACTAAGGTCCAGCTATGCAGCATCAAAGCATGCATTGCATGGTTTTTTTGATAGTTTACGAGCTGAAGTTTATGATGATAATATAAATGTAACACTAATTTGTCCCGGTTTTGTTTCAACAAATATTTCCATAAATGCTCTGACAGGAGATGGGACTTCGCAACAAAAAATGGATACGGCTACTGCTAATGGAATTTCGCCAGAACGATTTGCGATATTAATGGCAATAGCAATTGATAGCAAAAAAGAAGAAGTCTATATCGCAGGATTTAAAGAAAAGTTAGGAGTCTATGTAAAAAGATGGTTTCCAATGCTTTTTTCTATCATGGTTAGAAAACTAAGTGTTACTTAAAAAACTCTGATATCTCAAAATAATTTACAATTGCTTCTTTCATTAAAACAGTCTGTTCTCCTGGTTTTAAACTAGGAAGGTCTGTTAGTATTTTATAATGAGGCCACCCATCTTTATCAAAGAAATCAAACTCGTAATAACCATAAGGCTCTAACAGTTTACAAATAGCTACATGCATTAAGTTAACTTTCTCATCCTTTTTGAATTGTCTTTTTCCTTGCCCTAATTCTTGAACACCAATTAAATAGATAATACCGTCTAGGTTTAATATATCTCCCTCAGAAAACTGAGAAGTTAATTCTTTTACTAAATAATCCCACTGATTTTTTAAATTTGTAGAATTTTCATGTGCTAATTTCATACTGTAAAGATATCAAATTTAGCTGCTAATTTACTGCATAAAAAAATAGTGCATTAAGGAGTTATTTCTTTTGATTTTCTATAAATTTGCCAGCAAAAATTAATAATTAAACATGAAAAATAGTATAAATTATTTATTGGTGCTATGTCTATCAATGCCTCTTTTTTCACAAGAAAAAACGCAAGAGTTAGATTCGATTGTAATTAATTCTACTAGAATTAGTTTGCCTTTTAAAGAAAACTCTAGGACCATAACTATTATAACAGCAGACCAAATTAAGCAAAGTGCAACTACAAACATTGCAGATTTATTGCAGCAAGTTGCAGGGGTAGATATTCGCCGAAGAGGGCTAAGTGGGATGCAAGCAGATTTATATATACGTGGTGGAAGTTTTGATCAAACACTCTTATTAATTGATGGGATAAAAGTTGAAGATGCTCAAACAGGCCATCATACAATGAACATGGCTTTGCCAATTGATCTTATTGAACGTATTGAAATTATAAAAGGACCTGCAGCACGTGTTTTTGGCCAAAACGCTTTTACTGGAGCCATTAATATTATTACAAAAAAAGAGGCAAGTAATATAAATTCTATAGGAGTACAGGTAGGTTCTTTTAAACAAAAAAACACCGCTGTTACTTTGGGTAAAAACATTAAAAATAGTTCTCTTATTGCTCATGCTTCTTTAAATACATCGGATGGCTATAGATACAATACAGATTTTAAGAATCAGAATTTCTTTATTAAAAGTACTTTTAACAAAAGCAAGACTCCAATAAATTTTATTGCTTTTTATACTTCTAGAAAATTTGGCTCAAATGGTTTTTATGCATCACCGTCTGCTACAAATCAATATGAAGAAACAGAAACCAGTCTGATAGGTTTTTCATCAACAATAGTGAAAGAGAAAATAATACTAAAACCAAGAATTTATTGGCGAAGAAATCAAGACATGTATATTTTTGTTCGTGACGATCCTTCAATCTATAGAAATTTACACATTTCAAATAAAGTAGGCGCTGAACTTAATATGTCTTACACTTCTCAATTTGGAATTACCGGGTTTGGTGTCGATATCGCAAAAGTGTATTTACAAAGTAACAACCTTGGAGATCGAGAACGCACTATGACCACTGCTTTTCTAGAGCATCGTTTTAAAATATTTGAGGATAAGTTAGATATTACTCCAGGCTTAGCGGCTACCTATTTTTCAGATTTTAAATTTCAGGCTTTTCCTGGAATTGACATGGGTATGAAACTAAGTGATAATTTAAAACTGTATACCAATGCAGGATATACCTATAGAATACCAACTTATACTGATTTATTTTATAGTGATCCTACAACTCTAGGAAATATAAACCTCAATCCAGAGGAAGCAATTTCTGAAGAACTAGGACTTCAATATTCTAAAGGATCTTTAAATATATCTTTTGCAGTTTTTAATAGAGATTCTAATAACTTAATTGATTATGTGAAGAACAATGAAGATGATAAATGGCAAGCAACAAATATTCAAGATTTAAATACATTTGGGACTGAAATAAACTCATCATACACTTATAAATATAAAGAGTATAAACAGCAATTTTTAATTGGCTATACCTATTTAAAAGAAAACTTAAACAGCAGTCAGTTTGCTTTCTCTAGATATTCTATCAATTCATTAAAACATCATTTTACGGCAACACATAGATCGCAGTTTCTTGACAAATTAACACAAACTTTGGTTTATAAATATGCAGACAGAACTTCTGGAGATAGTTATACTGTAGTAGATTTAATGCTTTCATTAGACTTAAAATCATATAGTATTTCTGTCATTGGGAATAATATTTTTAATGCAGCTTACACAGAAACTAACTTAGTACCAATGCCTGGTGCAAACATTATGTTAGATCTAAGTTTTAGATTTTAAAGAAGTGAATCTATGATAATTTATTTTGAATAGTATTACTATTTAAGATATTGATTAAAACCAAAAAGAACCCGCTAAGAGCGGGTTCTTTTAATATATGTGAAGAGGTATGAAGTTACTTATTGAAATAGCCTAAAGATATCATTTCCGTTTGCAAAAAGTAATAGGCCTATTAGCAATACGAATCCAGTTACTTGAGCATATTCTAAGAATTTATCACTTGGTTTTTTACCAGTAATCATTTCCCATAAGGTAAATACAACATGACCGCCATCTAAAGCAGGTATTGGTAATAGATTCATAAATCCTAACATTATTGATAAAAATGCAGTAATACTCCAAAAGGTCTGTGCATTCCATGTAGATGGAAAAATACTTCCAATAGAAATAAAACCACCTAATCCTTTATAAGCTCCTGTACTTGGATTAAATATCTTTTTTAGCTGTTTCATATAATTAGTAAGTGTCTCGTAAGACTTATTAATTCCTGCCGGAATTGCAGCAGCAAAAGAGTAGCTAATATCTGCTAAGTCATAATACCCTAATTTTCCTAAGTCGGATAAACCAATACCATAAAGAACTACTTCTAACTTTCCTTCTTCACTTACTTTTGTATTAAATGTTTTATTCTCTTCACCTCTTTTAACAGTCATAGAGATTTCTTTGCCTTTATTTTCCTGAAGTATGGCTTCTATTTCATCGAAGTATTTTAAGGGCTGCCCATTAATGCCTACAACAAGATCTTTGTCCTTAAAATCTGAAGCTTTGTTAAGTGAGTTTTCTTCAAATTGAGCAAACATGAAGGGGCTTCTAGGCCTAACAATCATTCCTGCATCTTTTCCTCGACTAATTAATTGATCAATAAAATCTATCGGTAATTCTTTTTCAATAACAACACCATTTCTTTCAATGGTATAATTATTTCCATTAATGAATTCGATAGTAATATCTGTGAATTTTTTTATTTCTTCTCCGTCAACACTTAAAATCTTATCTCCATTTTGAAGTCCTAAATTTATAGCTAGTGAATCTTGAACCCAAATACCATCTTTAACATTCTCATTTGGTAAGTATTTTTCACCATAAGAATACATCAACATAATGTATATAAAAACACCCAACACAAAATTCACAAAAACACCACCCAACATAATAATTAAACGTTGCCAAGCAGGTTTAGATCTAAATTCCCAAGGTTTTGGCTCCTCTTGCATTTGTTCAGTATCCATACTTTCATCAATCATGCCTGATATTTTCACATAACCTCCTAAAGGGATCCAGCCAATTCCGTAAACAGTATCTCCAATTTTCTTTTTGAAAATCGAAAATTTATAGTCAAAAAATAAATAAAATTTTTCTACTTTTATTTTAAATAATTTGGCAGGAATAAAATGTCCCAATTCATGCAACACAATTAAAAGCGATAAGCTTAGTATAAATTGTGAGGCTTTTATTAATATTTCCATCTTCGTTGATCTTCAGTTTTTAAAGGCACAAATGTACACTTTTCAATAGAGTTGTAAAAGATTGTTTTAACAAGCTATTTTAATTTAACAAATATTTAGGCTGTATTAAATTCAAAATTATCGTGGCAAGTATTTCTTATGTAGTAAATTTGTACTATATATCTAATTATGGATTTAGGCTTCTTTAAAAAATCAATTCCCACACTTCTTTTTTTGATTGTATTTTCTATAGTTGGAATTACGGTTTTTTATCAATTGATGTCCAAGGATGAACGGTTGAAAATTTACAACCCAATAGATATAAACCCAAGATTAGTTGATGTTTCCGTAAAGAATTTAAAAAAAAACCACACGATTTCAGATTTTGAACTAATAAACCAAAATGGAGAAAGAATTACCAATAAAGCTTATGAAGGTAAGATTTATATTGCAGATTTTTTCTTTACTCGTTGCCAAACAATTTGTATTGCCATGACTTTCAACATGAGTGAATTGCAAGAATATTATAAGACAGACGAAGATATTATGTTTTTATCTCATTCTGTAACACCTACTATAGATAGTGTTTCTGTGTTAAAAGATTATGCAATAAAAAAAGGAGTTATTGATGGAAAGTGGAATGTAACAACAGGCCCTAAGTCACATATTTATGATTTAGCTCGTAAAAACTATTTTGCAGTTCTAGATGAGGGAAATGGTGATGAAAACGATTTTATTCATACAGAACAATTTGTTTTAATAGACAAAGAAAGACGCATACGAGGTTTTTATGATGGAACAGAAAAAGAAGCTATGGAGCAGATTAAAAAAGATTTAAAAATTTTAAAGCGAGAATATCAATAGCCTATTTAGAATTATTCCAAATAAATTCAGTTAATTTGTATTATTAAATTGAAAAAAAATTTATTAATATTAGCTTAAAAAAAATATGAAAAAAAATTTATTTTTAGCACTTATAATGCTTCTACCCCTCGCTATATTTTCACAAGAAGAAAAGCCAGAATTAGTTATTGGAACGGAAAGACTTGAACCAGGTATCGTTTTTATTTTTGAAGGTGCAATAAAAGACCACATAATGCCAGTAGGTCTCAATTTGTCGGAGAATGAAACTAATGTTCATATTGAAGCCAGAGTAAACTGGGATATTAAAAACATTCCTTCAGGTACTCCCCCAGGTGGATTTGTTCCATATTTACACATCTCTGCTCAAATTATTAATGAAAATACAGGTCTTAGAACTTTTATAGATTTAATACCACATATTAATTTAACAGATAATTTTCATTATGCTAGGAATATTTCACTACCTGGATCAATAGACGATTTATATACAGTAAAATTTAATATTATTCAACCTACTTCTATAGATCTAGCGATTCATAAAGATTGGTTTAAAAAGTATGGAAACTCTTTATTAGGGAATGAAAGCTTTCATTATAAAAAAGTTAATTTTAAAGAGGTTGCCAACGCTAACAGAAATTAAGAAAATTAACTAAAAATTAAATATATTTTATCATGAAAAAAACTTTTTTAATAATTACACTATTTGTTCTTGCTGGAATCTTTTCAAATCAAACTTTTGCGCAAGATTTTAAAGGATTAGATAAGAGTCCTATGGATGTGGCGTCATTTCCAGACAATTATAGAATTTCTGAGAAAGTAATAAAAATCATCTATAGCAGACCTCAGTTAAAAGGAAGATCATTAGCAAAACTAGCTCCATTAGGAAAAAAATGGAGAACAGGAGCTAACGAAGCAACTGAAGTCACTTTTTTTAAAGATGTAACTTTTGGAGGTGCTGCAGTAAAAGCAGGCACATACACATTATATGCTATTCCTGGAGAAACAACATGGACCATAGTTTTAAGTAGTCAATTAAATGTATGGGGAGTTTATTTCCATAAAGCAGAAAATGACGTAGCTAAAGTTACAGTTCCTGTTAAAAAATCAGAAGAATCTGTTGAGGTATTCTCAATTATAATTGATAAAAACATGACAATTCACATGGGATGGGCAAATATTATTCTAAGCGTTCCAGTGAAGTAACAATCAGATAACTATTATTTATAAACCATAAAAATGCTGAAAGAAGATTCAGCATTTTTATGGTTTTCTTATTTATTATAAAACGACTCAAGGGTCCTCTCGACTTTTTTAAAAAAAGGATCGTCTTAATTATAGGTTAAAACAGTCAAAGTAAAATTTTGGCGAAATAATTTTCTGAAATTAGTGTTGATTTAAGAAAGTAGAAGCCTAGTATCACTTATTTTTTTTACTAAAATCTTTATTATAAGATAGACTTTATACTTTGATAGAATAAGTGTAAATTTGACCACTTTAAGAAGAGGATTCCATGCAATATAATTTCAGAGAAATAGAAGAAAAGTGGCAAAATTTTTGGGCAGATAACCAAACATTTAAAGCCAGTAATCCAGGTCAGACCGAAGATGAAGGAAATTCTGAGTTGCCTAAATATTATGTATTAGATATGTTTCCGTATCCATCAGGAGCAGGCCTTCACGTAGGACATCCATTAGGATATATTGCATCAGATATTTATGCACGTTATAAGCGCCATAAAGGATTTAATGTTTTGCATCCGCAAGGATATGATTCTTTTGGTTTGCCTGCGGAACAATATGCCATTCAAACCGGTCAACATCCCGCAAAAACTACAGAAGCTAATATTAAGACCTATCGTCGTCAGTTAGATCAAATTGGTTTTTCTTTTGATTGGTCTCGTGAAGTAAGAACCTCAAGTTCAGAATATTATAAATGGACTCAGTGGATTTTTATTGAGCTATTCAACTCTTGGTATAATAAAAATACCGATAAAGCAGAAGATATTTCTTCCTTAATTTCAGTATTTAAAAAAGCAGGAAATACTACCGTAAACGCAGTTTGTGACGATAATATAGATGATTTTACTGCAGTCCAATGGAAAGGATTAACAAAAAAAGAACAAGAGAGTATTTTATTACAATATCGCTTAACATTTTTGTCAGATACCGAAGTAAATTGGTGTTCAGCTTTAGGAACAGTTTTGGCAAATGATGAAATTGTTAATGGAGTTTCAGAACGTGGAGGTCATCCTGTTGTTAGAAAAAAAATGACACAATGGTCTATGCGAATTTCTGCGTATGCACAGCGTTTATTAGATGGATTAAACACTATTGATTGGCCGCAACCTTTAAAAGACTCTCAAACGAACTGGATTGGTCGTTCACAAGGAGCGATGGTTACTTTTAAAGTTGATTCAATTATAACCAAAGAAAATTCAGGAGTAACATTATCCTACAAAGAATTAGAGGTTCTAAAAGAGCTTAGGTTAAATTTATCAAAAGCTGAAACTATACTTTGGGATGAATTAAAAAATAAAAAAGGAGCTGCGAAATTTAGAAAAAAATATACTATCGGTATATTTTTAGTTGATTATGTATGTTTGTCAAAAAATATAATTATTGAGTTTTCTGGTAAAGAAGATGAGGCTGCTAGAACAGCTTACTTTACAAAAGAAGGTTTTAATATTGTTCTTCTTACAAATGAAGAGGTACTAGAAAATGTTTTAGGAGTTATTTCTAAAATAAATACAGCTATTCAATTTCCAAAAAAGATTGAAAAAACTATCAAGAAAGAGCTTGTTGTAAGTGATGAAAATCAGCACGAAATTACTGTTTTCACCACAAGGCCAGACACCATGTTTGGAGTTAGTTTTATGACTTTAGCTCCAGAACATGAATTGGTGTCTAAAATAACAACCAGCGCTCAAAAAACAGCAGTTAATAGCTATATTAAAGCAACGTCAAAACGTTCTGAGAGAGATAGAATGGCTGATGTAAAAACTATTTCAGGAGTCTTTACAGGAGCCTATGCCATACATCCATTTTCTGGAGAAAAAGTTGCTATTTGGATTGGAGATTATGTATTGGCTAACTACGGAACAGGAGCTGTGATGGCAGTTCCATGTGGCGATCAACGAGATTATGATTTTGCAAAAAAATTCGGAATAGATATTCCAAATATTTTTGAAAATATAGATATTTCTCTTGCTGCACATACAAATAAAGAAGGAACTAAAATTGCAAATTCTGATTTTTTAAGTGGTTTAAAATATAAGAAAGCATTAAAGTTAGCTATTTTAGAATTAGAGAAAAGAGGCATTGGTTATGGTAAAACAAACTACCGTTTGCGCGACGCTGTATTTAGCAGACAACGCTATTGGGGAGAGCCATTTCCGGTCTATTATAAAGATGGAATGCCACAAATGATCGATGCAAAACACCTGCCTATTATATTGCCAGAAGTAGCAAAGTATTTACCAACTGAAGATGGGCAGCCACCTCTAGGGAATGCTACAGAATGGGCATGGGACTCTCGTGCTAAGAAAGTAGTTTCTAACGAAAAGTTGAAAAACAAAACAGTTTATCCTTTAGAATTAAATACCATGCCGGGTTGGGCAGGTAGTTCCTGGTACTTTAACCGTTATATGGATCCTAATAATGAAGCAGAATTTGCTAGCAAGGAATCTTTAGAGTATTGGAAAGAAGTAGATTTATATATTGGTGGATCTGAGCATGCAACAGGACATTTGTTATACGCGAGATTTTGGCAAAAATTCTTATTTGATAAAGGAATTGTTCCGGTAGATGAGTTTGCAAAAAAGCTAATCAACCAAGGCATGATTTTGGGAACAAGTGCCTTTGTATTCAGAGAAGAAGGAACAAATAACTTTTTGTCAAAAGGCTTAATAGAAGGTAAAAAAGTGCAAGAAATTCATACAGATGTTTCCTTTGTGAATCCATCAGATGAACTAGACGTTGACGCATTTAAGAATTGGAGAGAAGAATTTAAAGATGCCAAATTTATTACCGAAGAAGACGGAACCTTTAAAGTTTCTCGAGAGGTAGAAAAAATGTCTAAGTCAAAATACAATGTAGTCAATCCAGATGCCATTTGTGAAGAGTATGGGGCAGATTCATTGCGTTTATTCGAAATGTTTTTAGGTCCATTAGAACAAGCAAAACCTTGGAAAACTTCAGGAATTTCTGGAGTACACTCCTTCCTAAAAAAGTTATGGAAATTATTCTATGAGGGAGAGGAATTATCGATCTCTAACTCAGCACCATCAGCAGAAGAATTAAAAACCTTGCATAAAACGATTAAAAAGGTGTCAGAAGATATAGAGGATTTTTCCTTTAATACATCGGTTTCTACTTTTATGATAGCAGTGAATGAACTTACTGCTCAAAAATGCAACAAACGTTTAATTCTAGAACCTCTATTAATTTTAATTTCACCATATGCACCTCATATTGCAGAAGAGCTTTGGAGTCACCTTGGCCATTCAGATTCAATTTCTAGAGTAGGTTTCCCAATATTTGATGCTATATATCTGGTTGAAAGTTCTAAAAACTATCCAGTCTCTTTTAATGGTAAAATGAGATTTACCCTAGAACTTCCATTAGATATGAGCAAAGAAGATATCGAAAAAACAGTACTAGCAAATGAAAAAACACAGGCACAATTGGAAGGAAGAACTCCAAAGAAAATAATTATTGTTCCCGGGAAAATCATCAATATTGTAGGTTAAAATACAATATACTTGAAAGTAGTATAAGCTGTTGTGATTTTTTCACGACAGCTTTTTTTCTGCTTTGACTTTACGTATCTTGTAAGTCTTATATAAATTTTAAAGAAATATGTTTTTGGAATGCTATTTGAAGCTGAAAACTAGAAATACAAATCAACTTAAAAAAGAGTGAAAAACGTTAATAATATATCACTAAAAATCAGAATTTTTATTGCAATGATATTGCTAATTTTTTTAGCCACAATTCTCATTATTAGCGTTACTATCTACCAATATGATAAACAGACAAAAGATTATAATATAAGTCGTTTTGGAAGAAAAGAAGAAACACTAAAAAAGGAGATTTCCATTCAGTTATATCAACGATCAAATATTTCTGTAGTTACAGAAAACCTACAAACTATCTTTCAAAAATCGATTTATGATATTTCTTTTATTCATAATGTGGAAATTAGCTTATACGATTTAGAAGGGAAGGTTTTAAAGACCTCAGTGCCCTTTGGATTAAAAGATTCTATTCCTAAAAATCTACCTCCATTAAAAATTTCTCAACTAAAGTCTCGAAGTAATAATAGAATTTTTGAAATTATAGAATCCAAAAAAATAAATATTGAAACTTCTTACACCTATATTTTAGATTCAATTGCTAATAGAATTGGGATCTTAAAATTAGAATTTAATCAAGATAATACCGCACAAGAATATGAATTAAAAGAGTTTTTAACACGATTAATTATTGTGTATTTCTTCATGCTTTTAATAGCGATTATGCTCGCATATTTTTTATCTAGTTATATCACTAGGTCTATTAAGAGTATCACAGATAAAATGAAACGAACTCGTTTGAATGAACGTAACGAGAAAATTGTATTGAACTCAGCTAGTGCAGAAATTGGGATTTTAGTAGAGGGATACAATAATATGATAGATGAATTAGAGGAAAGTGCTGTAAAATTGGCAAGAAGTGAGCGCGAACAAGCTTGGAGAGAGATGGCAAAACAAGTAGCTCATGAGATCAAAAATCCATTAACACCGATGAGACTTTCTGTTCAAAGCTTTGAAAGAAGGTTTGATGTTACTGATCCAAATATTAAAGAAAAATTAAAAGAATACAGCAATACTTTAATACAGCAGATAGATGTAATGAGCTCTATTGCAGCTGCTTTTTCTGATTTTGCTAAAATGCCAAAACAACAAAAAGAAAAAATTGAAATCATTGGTGTTGTAAAAATGGCTTTAGATATTTTTAATGAAGACTACGTCGCTTATCATCCGATGGAAAAAGAACTATATGCAAACCTAGATAAAACACAATTAATTAGGATTGTAACGAACTTAATAAAAAATGCAACTCAAGCCGTTGAAGAAGAAAAAAACCCAACAATTGATGTAAAAGTATTTTGTAAAAAAGATAAAATATTTATAGAGGTTTCAGACAATGGAAAAGGAATAAAAGAAGAAGTAGAACAATTAATTTTTGAGCCCAAGTTTACTACTAAAACTAGTGGTATGGGATTAGGGTTGCCAATGATTAAAAATATTATTGAGGCTTACGATGGATCCATTAACTTTAGCTCAAAAGAGGGAAAAGGAACTGTATTTACTGTAATTTTACCTAAAAACATAAATGAATAATACGATGAATTTTGAAAATATACTGTTAAGCCAAAAAGAAGGATTAGTAATTATCACCATTAATAGACCTAAAAAATTAAATGCTCTTAACAAAGCAACTATTGAAGAATTGCATCATGCTTTTCAAGATTTAGAGAACGATACTTCTGTAAAAGTAATTGTTATAACAGGTAGTGGAGAAAAAGCGTTTGTTGCTGGCGCAGATATTTCTGAATTTGCTCATTTTACGGTTGATAATGGAGGTAAATTAGCAGCAAAAGGGCAAGAAATGTTATTTAATTTTATACAAAACCTTTCTACACCAGTCATTGCTGCTGTTAATGGTTTTGCACTAGGAGGTGGTTTAGAATTAGCAATGGCTTGTCACTTTAGAGTAGCTTCAGACAATGCTAAAATGGGATTACCAGAAGTTTCTTTAGGAGTTATTCCAGGGTATGGTGGAACCCAACGCTTACCGCAATTAATAGGAAAAGGAAAAGCTATGGAATTAATTATGACCGCAGGAATGATTTCAGCAGATAAAGCGGAAGCTTTAGGATTGGTGAATTACGTGACTACCTTAGAGGAATTAATGCCATTGGTAGAAAAACTATCTCACAAAATAATGAGAAACTCTTCAGTAGCTATTAGCGCAGCAATTAAAGCAGTAAATGCTAATTTTGAAGATGGAGTTGATGGGTATCAAGTAGAGATATCAGAATTTGGAAATTGCTTTGGTACGGAAGACTTTAAAGAAGGAACCACCGCTTTTTTAGAAAAAAGAAAAGCTAATTTTCCTGGAGAATAAAAAAGTATGCCCTAAAGCAAGTTCGCTTATTACAAAGTGAATATTTATATAGCTTAATTAGTTTCAGTATTAAAAAGGAGTTCTTTTATTTTAAAGAAGCAATAACTTTTTGTATGGAATCAGAATCAATATCATTCATTTTTTGAAGTTCGTCAATAGTTCCATGTTCAACAAAATGGTCTTGTATCCCTAGAGTTTTAATGGAGTTTTTATAGCCATTTTTGGCAGTAAATTCAAGAATTGCTGAACCAAACCCACCTTTTTGTACACCATCTTCAATGGTAATAATATGATTAAAATTTGCACATATTTTATGGAGTAATTTTTCATCTAAAGGCTTCGCAAATCGCAGGTCATAATGAGCTATATCAGGAAATTCCTCAATAGCTTTTGTAACATTATTTCCAATAGTACCTAGAGATAATATTGCGCTTTTTTTCCCCTCTTGTAAACAAACTCCTGTTCCAATCTCAATAGTTTCAAAAGGTTTTTCCCAATCTACCAAAACGCCTCTTCCTCTAGGGTAACGAATGGCGATAGGTTGCTCTAATCCGGTCTGTGCAGTATAGAGTATATTTCTTAATTCAACTTCATTTCTTGGAGCAAAAACAATCATATTTGGAATGGCTCTCATAAAAGAAATATCAAAAACTCCATGGTGTGTAGCTCCGTCTTCACCAACCAATCCAGCTCTATCTAGACAAAAAATAACAGGTAGGTTTTGCAAAGCCACATCATGTATTATTTGGTCATATGCTCTTTGGATGAAGGTAGAATAGATATTACAAAATGGCACCATTCCTTGAGTTGCCATACCAGCAGCTAAGGTTACTGCATGTTGTTCTGCAATTCCAACATCAAAAGTTCTTTCGGGAAATTCTTCTAGCATCATTTTTAAGGAACTTCCTGAAAGCATAGCAGGAGTGATTCCAATAATTTTATTGTTTGTCCTAGCTAATTCAACAATTGTTTTACCAAAAACATCTTGGTATTTTGGAGGAAAAACATCTTTGCTCTTAGGAACTAATTCTCCTGTTTTAGCATTAAATTTACCAGGTGCATGATATTTTACTTGGTCTTTTTCTGCTTGGTCTAACCCTTTTCCTTTAGTGGTAATGATATGTAAAAATTTGGGACCTTTTTTATTTTTTAACCGCGTTAGTTCTTTTAGTAAGCGATCTAAATCATGACCGTCTATAGGTCCAGAATAATCAAAATTTAGTGCCCGTATAATATTATTTTTTGCTAAAGACTTATCTGTTTTCACCTTGGTTAGATACTCTTTTAAAGCACCGACAGAAGGATCGATACCAATGGCATTATCATTTAAAATTATTAATAAATTACTATCACTAACACCAGCATGATTTAGTGCTTCAAAAGCCATACCACTAGCAATAGAAGCATCGCCAATTACTGCAATATGATGTTTTTCTTTCTCTCCTTTTAAAGAAGAGGCAATAGCCATTCCTAATGTAGCAGAGATTGAGGTAGAAGAATGTCCAACACCAAAAGCATCATAGTTGCTTTCGGCTATTTTTGGAAATCCTGAGATGCCATGAAGCTGTCGATTGGTATCAAAAACATCTTTCCTTCCGGTTAAAATCTTATGCCCGTATGCTTGGTGACCTACATCCCAAACTAAGAGATCATTAGGTGTATCAAATAAATAATGCAAGGCAATAGTGAGTTCTACAACACCCAAACTGGCTCCTAAATGCCCTTGTTTGTTAGCCACGGCATCAATTATGAAATCGCGCAATTCTTTTGCTAATTCTGGCAATTGATTTTTAGATAATTTTCTAAGATCTGACGGCAATTGTATTGCATCAAGTAAAGCATTCATCATATTACAAAAATACAATTTTACAACTCAAAAGATATTTGTAATATTGAATAAATATTTTTTGAAATGATTCAGTCTTTTGATGATACTTATTTTATGAAAAAAGCGCTGCAGGAAGCGGAGTTTGCTTTTAAGAAAAAAGAGGTTCCTGTGGGTGCGGTGATTGTCATGAATGACAAAATTATAGCAAGAGCACACAACCTTACAGAAACTTTAAATGATGTAACAGCACATGCGGAAATGCAAGCATTTACTGCTGCTGCTGATTTTCTTGGCGGGAAATACTTAAAAGAATGTACGCTTTATGTAACTCTAGAGCCCTGTCAAATGTGTGCAGGAGCTAGTTATTGGACTCAGCTAGGTAAGGTTGTATACGGAGCTTCTGAGCCTCAAAGAGGTTTTGTGAACCTACAGACAACCTTACACCCTAAAACAAAAGTAGTAAGTGGTATTTTAGAAAATGAATGCAGTCAATTGATGAAACGTTTTTTCATTGAAAAACGAAATTTGAATTAGTATTGTCAAATAAAAACAACAACTATTTTTTCTACTTAACCTGTACGAGAAAATAGTTAAAAAATAGAATTCTGAATTTATACTTTCTTAATTACACTTGTTACAATCCCCCAAATGACAAAATCGTTTTCTTCTGTAATTTTAATAATTGGATAATTAGGATTTTCTGGCTGTAGCCATACATCATTATCTTTTACTTTTAAACGTTTTACAGTAAACTCACCATCTAAAAAACAAACTGCAATTTTATTATTTTCTGGTTCAAGGCTTCTATCAATGACTAATAAATCGTTGTCATCTAAACCAGCACCAATCATAGATTGTCCGTTTACTTTGGCAAAAAATGTAGCTTCTTTATTGGTAATTAATTCTTCATCTAGAGAAATTCTAGTCTCTTTAAAATCGTCTGCAGGAGAAGGAAATCCGGCTGAAATTCCAGTATCAATAAGAATAGCACCATTACTTTTTGATGCTCTTGGGGTGAAAAAATGAAGTGCTTTTGTCATTTATTTTACGGTAATAATATCGTTAATCTTTGTTGTGTATTTTGGAGACAAGCGCTCTTGTTTCATCTTCCAAGTTCTTTGTAAGTCTTGATTGGCTAATTTAATTGTAGTTGTTTTAAATTTTTTATTTATACGATCTATCGCAGACATTAATGTTTTGTGCTTTGGATTTTCATGAAGAAATAAATTTAATTGATGATTGTCTGTAGGAACTAGTCCTGTAACAATAATGCCAGCACGTTTGTATTTTACTCCTGTTTTAAAAATTGTTTTTACGGCCTCTACAGACGCTTTTGTAATGCTAAGTGTAGAATCTGTTGGGTATGGTAAAATAATTGTTTTTGAAGCCCTGTGTTGTTTTGCATCTCTTTTATGACGATCGCTACTTAACAAGACGATTATCATATGGCAACTAGATTTTTGTGTTCGTAATTTTTCTGCACAACATGCTGCAAAAGTGGAAATTCTTTCTTTAATATTTTCAATATCTGAATAGGTATGTTCAAAACTTCTAGTGGTTGCAATAGAGCGCTTTGTTTCTTTTATTTCGAATGCGATGGTTGGAATTCCTTCTAAGTCTTTTTTTAATTTCCATTCTGTAATTGAAAAATTTCGACGAACCCACTCATCAGATAATTGCGTAAAATCTAATGCTGTTCTACAACCTTTCATCATCAAGCGTTTTTCTAAACGACGACCAATCCCCCACACATTTTTAATGGCAGTCCACTTGAGTCCTTTAAGCCGTTTTTCATCAGAATCAATTACATAAACTCCACCGGTTTCTTTCGGAAACTTTCTAGCAATCTTATTAGCTACTTTACAGAGTGCTTTCGTCGGAGCAATTCCTACACAAGTTGGTATTCCGGTCCATTTTAGAATTCTTTTTCTAATGCTAATTCCGTATTCGTTAAAACAATGATGATCAAACCCCGTAAGATCTATAAAAGCTTCATCTATACTATACACTTCAACAGTAGGCGAAAACTGCTCTAGAATTGTCATTACTCTAGCACTCATATCACCATACAAAGGATAATTAGAGGATAAAATGGTAATCTTATGATGCTTACAGAAGTTTTCCCATTTAAAAATAGGCGCTCCCATAGGGAGATTTAATATTTTAGCTTCATCACTTCTAGCAATTACACAACCGTCATTATTGCTTAATACAGCAACAGGTTTGTTTCGTAAGTTGGGGTTAAACACCCGCTCACAAGAAGCATAAAAGTTATTACAATCGACCAAAGCATACATAAATGTAAATATACAAACAAGAAAGTACCAAAGAATATCATTGAGTTACTTATATTTGAAAAAAAGGACAAGGATTATGAACATCTTCGATATAGTGATAGCAGTAATTTTAATTTTTGCTTTTGTAAGGGGTTTTATGAAAGGCTTTTTTGTAGAGGTGGCTTCTCTAATTGCTTTAATTGGTGGTATTTATGGAGCAATTCACTTTTCCTATTTTGCAGCAAATATTCTAAAGAAATATGTAGATTGGAGTGAGAACTATATTGCTTTAACAGCATTTGCAGTTACATTTATAGCCATAGTAATAGCAGTTTCTTCTTTAGGAAAAGTCTTTACGAAAATGGCAAACTTTGTAGCATTTGGGTTGATTAATAAAATACTAGGAGGCGTTTTTGCGCTTCTAAAAAGTGCGGTGATTTTAAGTGTAATTTTTGTTTTTTTTGCCAGAGTAAATAGCACCATTCCTTTTATAGAAAAAGAGACTTTAGATGCCTCTATTTTATACACTCCTATAAAGGAAATTGTTCCTGCTATATTTCCTGCAATCATTAAGGAGATTGACGAAAAGAAAACAGACTTCAATAACGGTGTTAGTTACTATAAAAAATAATAAACGCTACAGCTTAATTACCAAAGTAATAAGATATAGCGTTTGCCACATACCTTCTATATAAGAGAAAATCCGAGAAGATAGGATCGATAATTTATTACGAGTCTTTATGGTCTTTTACCCACTGTAAGCAAGTTTTAAAATCTGTAAAAATACATTCTTTAGAGATTAAATCTGGAATAATATCAATACGTTCCATCATATATTTAGGCTGTCTTTGTAGGTCTACAACCAATACATTTTTATCATCTTTCTTAAGCTCTACAATACTATCTTCTAGTGCATACAATCCAGACTGATCTATATATTCCATTCTATCCATTCTAATAATAATGGTAGATGCAGACGATGGTATTTGCTTTATAAGTTGCTGAAAATCACTTGTAGAACCAAAAAACAAAGGCCCTTGAATATGTTTGATGAAAACTTCATCGCGTAATTTTTTTGTCATTCCAATTTCATCAGCCCAAGGCTCTTCTTTTAAAGAAGTAACATTAGATTGTTGCGCTGTTAAGTCTCCAATTTTTTTCATAAACATTAAAGAAGCGATTACGAGTCCAATACCTACTGCATAAATTAAATTCCAAAAGGTAGCTAAGCCCATCACTGTTAGCATAATTAAAACTTCTGAACTTAATTTTAAAGGACCTACTTTTATATCTCTTGGTAAGGAAGGAATTGCTTTTAATCCTTTATAGTCCATAACACCAATACCTACAGTAACTAAAATACCAGCCAATACTGCCGCTGGAATTCTTGAAGCAACCGGACCTAATCCAAGCATTACAACCAACAACATAATACCAGCTATCATTCCAGAGAGCTTTGTTTTTCCTCCTGCATTAATATTTACTACTGTTCTAATGGTTGCACCTGCACCAGGGATTCCTCCAAAAATAGAAGCGATACTATTTCCTATTCCTTGCCCTATTAGCTCTTTATTTGGTTTGTGTTTTGTTTTGGTCATGTTATCAGCCACTACGCTTGTTAGTAAGGAATCAATAGCTCCTAATAAAGCCAGTGTAAGGGCTGTGAAAATATAAGGAGAAATGGAGCTAAAACTAAATGAAGAAAATATTGCTAGATTAGGCTTAGGAAAACCTAACGGAATTTCCTCAATAGGTTTATAATCTAAACCAAACCCTACGGCTATTCCAGACATAATAACAAGTGCTACTAGTGTGCTGGGTATTTTAGTGGTAATTCGTTTGAATCCAAAAATGATGAAAATGGTTCCTAAAGACAATGCTAATTCTAATAAATTGATGTTTTTAATCATTCTTGAGAAAACTCGGAAAGACCCAAGAACTCCAGAAGCATTATTTGCCGCCAATGTTTGGGATTCTCTTAAAATATCATCAGGAGTTATCTTTTCAGCTCTTGTAATAGTTTCTTTAAAGTCTTCTACTTCTAAAACACCATCTTTTGCTTCTTCTCTTAAAATATTTTGTAAAATTAAATCTTCTGCTTCTGCTTTAAAGGTTTCTACAAATTGAGTATCTTCTTTTGCGCTATAGCCTAGAGAAGGCTGTATTTGAGTAATTAGAATCATTAAACCAATTGCAGTCATAAACCCAGAGACTACTGGATATGGAATATACCTTATGTATTTCCCTAAACCGATAAACCCTAAGGCAATTTGAATAATTCCAGCCAATAAAAAGACAGTTAAAATAGCGGGAAGTGCTTTGTCTACATCACCGTCATTTGCGGCAATAATTCCTGCAATAACAACCATACTTAGTGCAGTCATTGGAGCAGTAGGTCCAGAAATTTGAGTACTTGTACCTCCAAAAAGTGCTGCAAAGAAACTTATAAATATTGCGCCATACAAACCGGCTGCAGGTCCTAAGCCAGAAGAAACACCAAAGGCTAAAGCTAAAGGAAGGGCTACAATACCAGCAGTAATACCGCCAAAAATGTCCCCTTTTATATTTGAAAAAATATTTTTCATGTTGTTTTTAATTAAAAATTTATAAATGTGATGAGGTTGATTTGATCTCTATTAGAGGTTTCAAAAATTTGATTCATATACCCAACTTCTAGTTTAATTCCTGTTGAAATTTTATATCCTAAACCCCCATAAACTCTGTTTCTATCAAAAACATTGGAGGCTCCGTTTAGAAATATTTCATTGTAGCTAGAAACATAATACTTAGAATCTTTGAAAGGAATATTGATCCCTAGAAAATAACGAAAACGAGTTTTAAAATCACTTTCTACAAAACGTTGCTCAAAACGATAGCGATGTTGTAAGCTTAGGTTTCCAATGTTTTGTTTTGTAATAAATTGTTGAAAAATTCGATGTTCTTCTACCGTAATTTTTTCGTCACTATTTCCAGTGTAATTTTCAGAATTTATGTATCCGTACCCAACTAGTAAATTACTTTTTTCACCAATTTTATAACCCAATCCAGTTCTTAGTAATAACTGTTCTAGGTTTCCAATAGCATTATAATTTCTGTATTGAACTTCATGATGAAGATTCCATTTAGAATTTAGTTGTTTACTTCCAATATAAACCAGCCAATTACCAGGTCCGTTTTCTTGACTGACTACTGAAGAAGGAACGGATAAGAATACAAGGATGATGATGAGTTTTTTCATAGAGTTTTTATTCATAAAATATTACTGAGCCATCTTTAATATCATACATAGCTCCAATAATTTTAATCTCTCCATCTTCTTCCATTTCTTTCAAAACAGGACTTTTCTCTCTAATATTATCAATAGTCATATAAACATTCTTTTCTGCAACATTATTTACAAAATTAATGTTTCCTGAATTTCTTTTACTCTCGTCAGTAGGTTCTGTAACGGCTTCTACCGCAGGTTTTAATTTATCTAGCAATGTGGTAAGGTTTCCTAGTTTAGCATTGTCACAAGCTCCTTTTACAGCGCCACAAGCAGTGTGTCCTAAAACCAAAACAACTTTAGTTCCTGCAAGTTTGCAGGTAAACTCCATGCTTCCTAGTATATCTTCGTTTGCGAAGTTTCCAGCAATTCTGATGCTAAATATATCTCCAATTCCTTGGTCGAAAACCAATTCTGCAGAAACCCTAGAATCTACACAGTGAAGGATAGTAGCAAAAGGATATTGTCCTGTACTTGTTTCTGATACTTGTTGTAGTAAATTTCTTTCTATTTCTTTATTTGTTTGAAATCTTTGATTTCCTTCTTTTAATAAGCTAATCGCGAGATCTGGGGTAATGTCTGCCTGTGTTTTTTGAGTAAGGGCTTTCATTTTAATTTATTTAGTAGTTAATAATATAATTGGTGTCTGGTATTTTGGTTTTATTTATAAAAACGAAACATACAGAAACGCAAGGGTAGAGTAGGCAATGCCTTAATTATAATAGAAGTTTTTCTGGTGGAGGATTATTGAGTTTATCCAACTTAAAGGAATAGTTTTTAGAAAAAAAACGAATTCTTTTTTTATTTTCAAGATCTATATAAATAGATTCTTTATCATCTGAGTAGTATATTTTCACTTCCAAATCTTTAACAGATTCATTTCCTTTATTTTCTTCTTCTTCACCAAAGTCGACTATTTCAGTAATTTCTATATTATTCTCAGAAAAGTTAATAAAAGTTGGCGAAACAATTGAAGCCAAAATTATCAGAGAAAATAAGGAAGTTATAATGGTTTTACTCATGTATTTATTAAAAAAAACAAAGGTACAAAGTTGGGTGTAATTTTCTTAACTTTTCTCAAAAAATACTCAGTATTTTTATCTCATCAGTTATAATCCAACCCACCTTTCCGTCTGCAATTTTAATTTTTTTCCAATTATCAACAGTGTCCAAGACACGAACCTTTGTGCCTTCATGAAGAGTGAAAACCCTTTCACTATTTGATGTAGGTGCATTTTTAATATCAGTCTCTTTAGAAAAAATGATGGCTTCTATATTGGTATTAAAAGAAGAATATTCTTTTATAGTAAAAATTGAAGTGCTCAGTAACAGTAGAAAACAAATGATACTAGTAACAAAAAATAATCGCTTTTTGTAAGGAGTGTATGAAAAGTAAAAAAGCAGAAAAAGAAGTACTCCAAGAATAGAAAAGACAACAGCAACTATAGACCACTCATTGTAAGATAATTTTTTAATAAAGGAGGCATCTAACTTTTGGAAGATTGTTTTTGGAATTTCTTCAATATTATCTATCGTAAGTTTTTTTGCAAACACCAAATTATTTTGAGCATCTTCATTTAATGGATTTATCATCAAGGCTTTTTCATAATTATAAACAGCCGGTGCTACTTGGTTTAACTTGTAATAACAATTCCCTAAATTATAATATAATTCTGAAGAAATAAACCCGAGTCTTTCTACTTTTTTATAGCTAGAAATGGCTTCAGAATATTGAGCTATTTTATAGTGTTCATTCCCTTTTTCAAACAATTCATCTGTAGATTGAGAAAATAAATTTTGAGTTATTAACAGTAGTAAAATTAGAATCTTTTTCATCTTACAATTGTTTGTCTATTTGAGTAATTACTAATTTTGATTTTTCGTAATCATCCTTCATTTCTACAACAGAAACTGGAGAATATCTGGCCATATCACAACTGTTAAAAACTTCTATAAATGAGTTAATAACGCTTTCGTCTAGAGAGTTGTTTTTTAGTAATTCAGTAATTTTATCTTTACTAATATCAGAAGTTTCGATTCTTAACTTAGCTTTTAAATAATTATGAAGTGCTTTTTCTAACGCAACATAAAATGCTTCTTTTGTTCCCAATTGTTTTTTTGCCTCAGATAAGTATTTCTTAGCTAAACGATCTGCTTTTCTTAATTTATTACCCAAAATATCATTACTTCTTGTCTCGTTTCTCTTAGCGATAAAAACCCCTATTGGAATAAAAAGTAATGGAAGAAATAAAATTAAATAGTAGTGCTTTGCCGAATAGAAATCTGAATTTTCAGCCAATGAAAATATAGTATTGGTTTGAATATATCTAAAATTAGTCCCTGAAATAACAACATCTTTTTTTGAATTTATAGCTATATCAGAATCTGTAACTAGCTCTTTTCCTTCCAGTACATCAACAAATATATCATCGGAGATTAGAGTCACATATTTTTTCTCTTTAAGATCAAAATACGAAAACTCAGCAGTTGGAATTTTATATCTTCCTTTAAATTGAGGAACTACGGTATAATTTTTAGTTACTGAACCTCTAATTCCTCTTGAAGTAACTTTAATTTTTTCTTTTTGTTCTGGAGTATAAACTTCTAATTCTGAAGGTGTTTTAATTTCCGGTAATTCAAATAATTTCAAATTACCTTTCCCAGTAACTTTGACAGAAACAGTAGCACTTTCATTTGATTTTAAAATATTTTTACTGGAGCTTACAATAAAATTAAAATCACCAACAGCTCCATTAAAACTTTCTGGTTTACCTTCAATTGGTAATTCTTTAGCCCTTACAAATTTCTTTGCCGAAGCAAAACTCTTGGTGATGTTTCTTACTATTGGATTTCCAAAGAAATCTCCTCTTCCTGTTGGTACCCCAATAACAATATCCATTTTTATTGGATCTATAGTGAGTTTACCCGATTTTGTTGGAATTAATAAGGCTTTTTGTAAAATAACATATCTATAGTCTTCTCCGTTATAAGTTCCATTTTTAGTTGTTAATCCTCGTATTTTAATATCTTGATTCCAGAAACCATTGTACTGAGGGGATTCTGTATATGAAAAGTCTCGAACACTTATATTCTGACTAACATACAAACGATATTCTACATAAATACCCTCTCCTACATATGGACTAGCTCTAGAAATTTCTGCGACTAAATGAACATTCTGCTGTGCAATATAATTAGGGTCATTAGGGTCTTTTGGGATCTCTATAGGATTTAAAACTATAACCTTAACAGATTTAGATTTTATTATTTTATTATTTAGCTTTATGCTAGCTGGTGGAATTAAAAATTCACCGATCCTCAGAGGTTTAATAGTATAGGTGTAAGACTGTGAAAAACTTGCTTTTCCATTAATCCAAGACTGGCTTATAGATTGACTAGGACCACTTACAATCTTAAAATTTTTAAAATTGGGAGCTTTAAAATTGTCGGCTCCTTGTTTATTAATGGTAAACTGTATTCTGACTCTCTGGTTAAGACCTAATTTATTTTTACTAACACTTGCAATGAGCTCTGGTGTTTGAGCATAGATAGACATACTCATTAGAGTACATATTGTAAGAATGTATTGTATCTTCTGCCTCATTTTATTTTTCTAATTCCTCGCAAATATAAAGCTTACCAATCTTTTTCTTGTTTAATTTTAGAACCCTTAGCTTTTTTTGCATTTAGTTTTTTCTGAGTTTTTTTCTCTTCATTTTTCAAACTTTCTAACAATTGTTTAATTTGCTGCGGAGACATCTTACCTGATTGTGGTTTTTGCTCCTTCTTGTTATTCTTTTTAGGATCTTCCTTTTTCTTATCATCCCCTTTATCATCATCTTTTTTGGGGTCTTTTTTATCCTTATCCTTATCCTTATCCTTATCCTTGTCCTTGTCCTTGTCCTTTTCCTTATCCTTGTCCTTATCCTTGTCCTTATCCTTGTTCTTATCTTTTTCAAGCAGCTTTTGTGCCACCGCTAAATTATAGCGGGTTTCATCATCGTTTGGGTTGTTTCGAAGAGCGTTTTTATAGGCATCTACAGCACCTTGATAATTTTTTTCTTGCATCATCGAATTTCCTATGTTATGATATCCTTCAGCTTTTTCAAAAATATCTTCCGCACTCTCTAAAGCTACATTATATTGAGGGATCGCTTCTTTAAAATTCTTTTCTTGATACAGTGAGTTCCCTAGATTATAGGTTGCTTTTTTATAGGCACTATTTTTTTCTAAGGCTTTTTTATATGCAACAGAAGCCTCTACAAAATTATTTTGATTGTAAAATTTGTTCCCATCTCTAACCAATTTTCTGGCCTCTCTTTGCAGAGCAATAGAATCTTTTTGTGCATAAGAAATGGAGGATGTTAATAACATCACAAACGCTATAGATATATATATTAAATTCTTCATTTTACTAGAATTTAGGTCTCTTTTTCATTAAATAAATCAATCTTTTTCAGCCATTTTGTTTTCTTATCCAATAAGAAAACGTCTAATATCAAAAACAGCATGCCAATTCCTAAAAACCATTGAAATTGATCTTTGTAATCTGAAAACTGTTTGGTTTCGAATTCTGTTTTTTGTGCGTTGCTAATAATTTCTTCAATAGCTTTTACAGGTTTATCTGTTAAATTTCCATCAATATAACTTCCATTGGCAGCATCTGCAACTCCTTTTAAAAGTTCAGAATTACGTTTTGTTAACACAGTTTCTCCTTTGTATTTCTTATAGCCTATTAAAGATCCATTTACTTTTAAAGGAATAGGAGCTCCTTTTTCACTTCCTACTCCAATCGTATATACTTTTATTCCATCATTAGAAATGTTTTGTGCTAACTGTTTTGTTTCTTCCTGATGATCTTCACCGTCTGAAATAATAATTAAAAAACGATTCGTCTGTTCGTCATTATTATAGTATGTTTTCGCCAAATCGAGGGCTTCATTAATGGCTGTTCCTTGACTAGAAACCACATCTGGATTTGCATTTTGTAAAAACATTTTTGCAGCACCATGATCTGTTGTAATTGGCAATAGAGGATATGCATTCCCTGCATAAATAATTATACCTACTCGGTCGCTCCCTAGCTTATCTATAATTTTAGAAATAATTTGTTTTGATTTTTCTAATCTATTTGGTGCAATATCTTCTGCCAACATGCTCCTGGAGACATCTAAAGCAAAAACGACATCTACACCTTCTCGTTTTAATGTTTTTAGTTTGGTTCCTATTTTTGGATTTACCAATGCTAAAATTAGAAATGAAATTCCTATAATAAAAAACAAGAGCTTGAGTACCGATTTGAAAACGGAAATATTGGGTGCTAGTTTTAATAATAAACTATCTGACGCAAAACGTCTCTGAGTTCTTTTTTTCCACCACAATACTAAAATAAAGATGACAATAATTATTGGAATTATTGCAAATAGATAAAAATATATGGGCTCTTCAAGTCTGTATAACATTATATAAAACTTCTAAATAACGTGTTTTTTAATAAATATTCTAATAACAACAATCCGCCTGCAAGAAATAGCAGTAATCTATATTTTTCTTGGTAGTTGTAATACTTAAATTCTTCAATCTTTGTTTTTTCTAGAGTATCAATTTCATCATAAATTTCTTGTAGTTTAGTATTGTCTGTAGCTCTAAAATATTGCCCTTGTGTTTCACTAGCAATAAACTGGAGTAATTCTTCATCTATTTCTACTTGTTGTTTTCTAAACTGTAACTTCCCAGTTCTAGGGTCTTTACTGTATGGAAAATCTGCCATTCCGTTTGTTCCAATCCCTACTGTGTATACTTTAATATTTAATTCCTTTGCCAGTTCGGTAGCCGTCTTGGGGTCTATAAAACCAGAATTATTTACACCGTCTGTTAGTAGAATTATTACTTTACTCTTGGCTTCACTATCTTTTAATCTATTTACAGCAGAACCTAATCCCATTCCTATGGCAGTTCCACCATCTAGCTGCCCCCATTTAATTTCTGAAATAGTTCTTTTTATAATTTCTTTATCACTTGTAATAGGTGTTTGTGTGAAGCTTTCTCCGGCATATACAACAATTCCTATTCGATCATTTGGACGTCTGTTTACAAAATTTGTTGCAACTATTTTTAAGGCCTCTAGTCTATTTGGTTTTAAATCTCTAGCCAACATACTAGCAGAAACATCTATAGCCATCACGATATCTATTCCTCTATTGGCTTTTATTTTTGTACTAACAGCTACATTTCTTGGTCTTGCCAATGCAATTATTAAAAAAGTCATGGCTAACAATCTAAAAACTGCTAATAAAGGTTTTAGTTTTGGGAGTATAGACCCATTCGTGCCAAATCCTTTTAGACTAGAAACAGTTAATACGGTAGCTTGTTTTTTTCGAATAAAAAAATACCAGACAGCTACTAACGGTATTAATGTTAGTAACCATAAAAATTGAGGGCTATGAAATTCAAAATTACTCCAATTCATCATCTTCCGTTTCTTCTATTAAAGGTGTTGGTTTTAGATCATTTAATACATCTTCTGCATCTATTCTATCTTCTTCAATCTCATGAGATAGTGGTGTTGATTTCGCAAATTTCACCAAATCAGCTTCACGAAGTAGAGCGTTTAGCTTTTTAATAGTTTCTTTGTTAGTGTCGATAGTTTTCGCCTTATTAAAATCAGAAAGTATTTCAACCAGTTCGTGAGTTGTAATTTCTAATGCAGGAATTTTTAATTCTTTTTCTATAAAAGCACGAACAATTTCTGTGAGCTCGCTATAGTATTTTTTTATCTCATTATTTTGCCACAATAACTTGTTGTCTAGTTCTTGAAGTCTTTCTATCGCTTCTTCAAAAGGAGGCAGAGCTGCTATAGGTTCCTCTTCAGTAGTTGCTGGTTTTTTACGAGTTACTAAATAATAAACAATTGCAGCAATTAATATAATGATTAAAATTATCCAAATTATGTAAGGTTTAAAGTCATCATAGATTAATGGCTCACTTTGAATTGCCTTAATTGGAAACATTTTCTGCTTTGTAGTATCTACAGCAATGGTAGCTATATTTATCAAAATAGAATCTGTGAGATATACTCTGTTTTTGATAAAAATTTGTTGTGATGGAATATAGAAGGCACCACTATCAAAACCGGTCATCAAATACTTTTTGATAAGGCTGTTTTTAAAAGTGTCAATTTTTATATCTTTTACAATCTCTAAACTATTTAAATTTTCTAGTTTTTCAGGAAAAATAACATTAGCAGTGTCATTAATTGAAATTTGAAATAAGAATTGTTCTCCAATTCTAATGTTGGTAGTATCTGATTTAACACTTACTTTTTGAGAAAAAGTCACAGTGCTAATTAAGAAAAGTAATAAAAGAATTCTTATTTTCATTTGTGCTATCTTCCTTTGTGTTTAAAGTATCCTAATAATTTTTTTACATAATCCTCATCTACTCTAGTATCTATAGTGCCTGAGCCACTTTTCTTAAAGGTGTTTTTGAAATAAGCTGAAATACGTAAAGCATTTTCCTTGTACTTATTTCTGACAGTTTTAGAGGCTGTATTAATTAGTTGAACCAAATTTGTTTCTGCATCTAACATAGGAACCATTCCCAGATTGGGAATATCCTCGTCATGTTTATCGTACACACGAATTCCAGTTACGTCATGTTTGTTACCAACAATTTTCAGCGTTCTTTCATAATCATCATCCATAAAGTCAGACAACATAAAAACAATGGCTTTCTTTTTCATAACATTGGAAAGAAATTTAAAAGCCTCAGCAATATCTGTCTTTTTACTTTTCGGTTTGAACTCTATCAATTCGCGAATAATCCTTAGTACATGACTTTTCCCTTTTTTGGGTGGAATAAATAACTCTATTTGATCTGAAAAAAGAATTAAACCAACTTTATCATTATTTTGAATTGCAGAAAATGCTAATGTGGCAGAAATTTCTGTAACAGTATCCTTTTTAAATTGCTCTGTGGTTCCAAAGTGTTCAGAACCAGAAACATCTACCATAAGCATCATGGTAAGTTCTCTTTCTTCTTCAAAAACCTTTATAAAAGGTTCGTTATAGCGGGCGGTAACGTTCCAGTCAATAGCTCTTACATCATCACCAAATTGATACGCTCTTACTTCAGAGAAGGTCATACCTCTACCTTTAAAGGTAGAATGATATTCACCACCAAAAATATGATCAGACAAGCGTCTTGTCTTGACTTCAATTTTCCGTACTTTTTTTAGTATCTCTTTAGTATCCATTATTAAAGTAATCTAAGCGAAGGGTAAACTAAATATTTCTATTTTTTATTTCACTTTTATTCTTAAAGAATTCAATAGATTTTACTTATAAATCTCTCCCAAATTTTTTAATAGGTTAGTGTAAGCAAAAGTCTGCGTGTAAACAACTTATTTTAAGGCACTTCTATTTCATTAATGATAGAGTTAATAATGTCTACAGATGAAATATTTTCAGCTTCAGCCTCATAAGTGATTCCTATCCTATGACGCAACACATCATACACAATTGCTCTTACATCTTCAGGAATTACGTAGCCTCTTCTCTTAATAAAGGCATAACATTTAGCAGCTTTTGCTAAATTTATACTTCCTCTAGGTGAAGCACCAAAACTAATAAGTGGTTTGAGTTGCGAAAGATTATAGCGTTCAGGGTACCTAGTTGCAAAAATAATATCTAAAATATATTTTTCTATTTTTTCATCCATATAAACTTCATTAGCAGCTTCTCTTGCCTTTAAAATTTGAGCAACAGATACTACAGGATTTATGGTAGCAAAACCACCACTTAGATTCTGTCTCATTATGGTTTGTTCGTCAGACAACTTTGGGTAGTCTATAACAGTTTTTAACATAAAACGATCTACCTGTGCTTCAGGGAGAGGATATGTTCCTTCTTGTTCAACAGGGTTTTGTGTAGCCATTACTAAGAAAGGTTGATCAAGTTTAAATGTAGTGTCTCCGATAGTTATTTGACGCTCTTGCATAGCTTCCAACAAAGCTGACTGTACTTTAGCTGGAGCTCTGTTTATTTCATCTGCTAATACAAAATTTGCAAAAATGGGACCTTTTTTAATAGAAAAATCATTTTCCTTCATATTATAGATCATTGTTCCTACAACATCAGCAGGTAATAAATCTGGAGTAAATTGAACCCTGCTAAATGACCCTTGGACAGCTTTAGCTAGTGTATTTATAGCTAAAGTTTTTGCCAGCCCAGGAACACCTTCAAGTAAAATATGACCATTCCCTAATAGCCCAATAAGTAATCGTTCTATCATCTCCTTTTGGCCAACAATAACTTTGTTCATTTCTGAAGTAAGAATATCTACAAAAGCACTTTCTCGCTCTATCTTTTCATTAATTGCTCTAATGTCTACATCCATTATGTGCTGAGTTTTAAGTATTAAAAAATTGAAAAACAAATCTACACTATTCGATTTTTTATCATTGTTAAAAATTGGTTAAAGGTAAGTAGCATAAGCTTTTTTTGTTTCAGGATAATAGTTTTTTACATCATACTTATTATACAATAGTAGATTAAGCTTGTATTTTTTTGTTTTTAACAAAAAAAAAGGCAACATTTGCGGATATTATCAAACAATAACACTTATATGAAACAAAATGACTTTTTAAAATTTTTTACGGTTATGTTTTTATTCGTTGGAGCAGTTACAATAAATGCTCAAACGATTAAAGGAAAAGTAAGTGATACAAGCGGAGAAGCTTTATCATTTATGAATGTCGTAGAAAAAGGAACCACAAATGGTACTACAACAGATGAAAATGGTGAATTTTCGTTAGATGTAGAGAAAATGCCTACAACACTTTCAGTATCCTCATTAGGATTTAAAACTGTTGAAAAAAGTATAATGGACTCTAGCTATGTAACAATAGTTTTAGAAGAAGACAATCTTTCTTTAGATGAAATAGTCTTAGTTGGATCAAGAAATAAAAACAGAACTGTAGCAAATACACCTGTTCCTATTGATGTAATTGATGTCTCTGAGCTTTTAAGTGCAGGGCCTCAGGTATCTATAAATGATATTTTAAATTATGTAGCGCCTTCTTTCACATCTACTTCACAAACTGTTTCTGACGGTACAGACCACATAGATCCAGCAGCCTTAAGAGGCTTAGGACCAGATCAAGTATTGGTATTGGTAAATGGAAAACGAAGACACAACACATCTCTAGTAAATGTAAATAGTACAGTTGGTAGAGGAAGTGTAGGTACAGACATGAATACTATTCCAGCTTTTTCAATTAAAAGAATAGAAATTTTAAAAGACGGTGCAGCAGCACAATATGGTAGTGATGCCATAGCTGGTGTTATTAACATTGTGTTAAAGAGTAGCGAAGGTCTAGAAGTTCAAGTAAACCAAGGAGCAAATTGGGGTGATCAAAACAACAACCAAAGTGGTGGAATGGATGGAGAAAACTTTCAATTTGACGTAAATTATGGAATTCCTTTAGATGATAAAGGAAGTTTTATAAACTTTACAGGATCATTATCAACAAGAGCTCCTTCTTACAGAGCTGGATCTGAAGGATTCTCTGGACAAATTTTTGACGCAAGTAACTCTGTGGAATGGATAGGATTAAATAGTGGTGCAGGATCTGATATTACTCAGTATTCTTTATCACAAATTCAAACGTTTGCTCAAGGAGTTACACATTTTGATTTTTCATTAAAAAATCAAATCAATGCAGCTACTTCAGTTGATCAACTTAGAGGGTTGTTAAACTTTAATACATCAGAAAACGAATTAACTACAAGAGGTCTTACAAGACAAGACTTTAGTATGCGAGTTGGGCAATCTAGATTAAGAAACGGAAAGTTTATGGCTAACATGGAGTTCCAACTTAATGATGATTTTAGTTTCTATGCATTTGGAGGAATTAGTCACAGAAAAGGAAATGCTGCTGGTTTTTACAGAAGACCTGCTCAGTCTAGAGCTTTTACCGGATTATACCCTGCAGGTTTTTTACCTGAAATAAATTCAACCGTAAATGATGAGTCTATTGCAGTTGGTATAAAAGGAAAGCAAGGAGATTGGGATATTGATTTCAGTAATACATACGGAAAAAATTCTTTCGATTTTAACATAGGAAATTCAAGTAATGCTAGTTTACAACAAGCATCACCATTAGAAGTTTATGCTGGTGGTTTTTCTTTCACTCAAAATACTACCAACTTAGATCTGACAAAATTTTATGATAATGTTTTATCTGGTTTAAATGTTGCTTTTGGTTCAGAATATAGAATGGAAGCTTACAATATTACTGCTGGTCAAGAAGAGTCTTGGGCCACATATGATGTAAATGGAGATATTTGGAATGGAGATGCAGCTACCCAAGTAGTTGATTTCTTTGGTAGATCTAGATCTGGTGGAATTCAAGTTTTTCCTGGTTTCAGACCAGAAAATGAAAGAAACGCAACTAGAAACAGTTATGCTTTTTATGGTGATTTAGAATTAGATGTTACTAAAAGCTTATTTCTATCTGGAGCAGTTAGATATGAAAACTACAGTGATTTTGGTTCTACTTTCAACTGGAAACTGGCAGGGATTGTTAAAGTAAATGATAATGTAAACATTAGAGCTGCTGCTAGTACAGGTTTTAGAGCACCGTCTTTAGCTCAGTTGAACTTCAATACGATTAGCACAAACTTTATTGCAGGAATCCCTTATGAAGTGGGTACTTTCTCTAATGATAGTCAAATTGCTGGAGCCTTAGGTATTCCACAATTAAAACAAGAAGAGTCTTTTAGTGCAAGTTTTGGTTTTACAGCTAAAATACCAAACGCTAACCTTAGCTTAACTGTAGATGGTTTCTTCACAGGAATTGACGACAGAGTTGTGTTAACAGGGAACTTTGATATTCCAGACGGAATTGTTACAGGAGCAGAATCTGCTCGTTTCTTTGCAAACGCTATAGATACTGAAACTAGAGGTTTTGATATTGTAATTTCTCATAAAGAAACGATCTCTGACTTAAGTTTTTCAAGTGATTTAGCAGTAACTTTTGCTTACACACAAAGAGTAGATGAAATAAATTCATCTAGTGTTTTAGCATCACAAGCAGGTACTTATTTTGGAGAAAGAGAATCTTATTTTCTAGAAACGGCTACTCCTAGATTTAAAGCAAATCTTGGTCACATGTTACAAGGTGATAAGTGGAAGTTCTTTTTAAGAAACTCATTTTTTGGATCTGTAATAAATCCAGATACTACATTAAGTGCAACCATTAATGATACAGCGGTGGCTTTTCATCCAGAATTTGCAGCAAAAATAGTAACAGACATGTCTTTCGGATATGATTTTACAGAAAATATGACTTTAACTATAGGTTCTAGTAATATTTTCAATAAATTCCCAGACCTTAGTCCATCTAACTTAACAAGTGGAAATAACTTTATTTATCCACGTGTTACTTCTCAGTTTGGAATTAATGGGAGAACAGTTTTTGCTAGGTTAAAATTTAAATTATAACATATAAATTATACAGAATATGAAAAATATTAAATATTTAGCACTATTATTTTCCTTAACACTTTTAATTTCTTGTGGACAGGATGATGCAGATAGTGTAACAAATCCAGGAGTATTGACTCCGACAAGTGAAATAAATCTTGGTTTCACAGACAGTAATGGAGGTCAACTTGTCCTAGAAGACGGTGCAGACCCAATAACATTTGTTATTAGTTTGAATACAAACGCTTTGGATGTTGCTACGACAATAACATTAGGAGCAACTTCTTCAGACGGAACAGTAGATGGAGCTAGTTATCCAGAAACTGCAATAATTCCTGCAGGTGAAACATCTGTAGATGTTGTAGTTAGTTTTTCAGATGACGGTGTTGTAGAAGGTACTGATGTAGAAACATTTACCATAACAATTTTAGATGCAGATTTTGGAGGTTCTGAAGTTTATTATTTAACACCTGGAGAAATAACTAGGTCAGTAGATGTTACAGATTCACTTCCTTTTTCTGTGGTTACAGGATTAGGCCCTTTGGAATTAACTTTTGCTTGGGGCGGATTTAGTGATTTAGATGCAGGAATATATTCAGAATCTCTAGGAGGATACGTAGATTTAAGTCAAAATTTTGATCAAGATCCAGAATTTCTTACACTTGCTGCTGCGGCACCCGACGGAGAATATATTTTTTATATATTACCATGGTCTGTAGCGAGTTCTGAAATTGATTGGTTACTTGAGTTTGAAGTAGTATCTCATCCAACACAAACTGTTTACCCATTTACCGGTAAATTGCTGAATGCAGGAGGCTTTTATTCTGATTTAAGACAGACCATAGAAATCACTAAGTCAACTGATGGAAGTGAAGTAACCTATTCTATTATTCAATATTAAAACATACACAAATGAAACATATATATAAATTTAGTATTGTATTATTAGCTGTTTTTACATTCATAGGGTGTAATGTAGATGATGATGATGCGGTAACAGTATTACCAATGAAGGAGCTTACAGCTTCTTTATCTCAACAAGTAGATATTATTGGTGTTCCAGATGACGCAACTAGTTATGATTTAGTAATTAGTTTTTCTGAAGCATTACCAAGTTATTCAACCATAGAATATTCTTTAGATGGTGGAGCTACTACTTCGTCTTCCGCTAGTACTGGAGATGACACACTAGTTATTTCTATTCCTTTTAATTCTAATGATGATTTTCATGATATAAATCTTTCAGATTTTATAGTAGTGAATGCTTCTGCTAGAAATTTCACTACAAGTATTTCTGGTAGCACTTCTGCAAGATTAATGAGACAAGGTTATTTTTCTGCAAAAATGACTTGGGGAACAAATCAAGATCTTGATCTTGATTTAGATGTTATGACTTCTTCTTGGGGTTGGGGTGGAACCACTTTAGACTCAAGCGCTGGTGTTACCAACGAAGAGAATGTTAGTGCAAGATTACAGGATGGTAATTACGCTCTTTATGTTTTTGAATGGCCAACTAGTTCTTTTTCTCAACCTGCTGATCTTACTTTTGATATTGTAACAGCGGGTGGAAATTATAATTTCACTGTTAATGCAGAAGATGTTGGATGGCATATTTGGTTTACTAAAAGTACAGATGGAGATGGAAACGTGTCATACATAATGTATACAGAAGACCCATCATAAAAAGTTTACAACTTTCAATAAAAAAAAGAGACCTATTAGGTCTCTTTTTTTTTACCTATGAAAATTAATCAATATATCAGGATTAAAAACTTCCGTAACCTTATTAATAAATGAAAGGGTAATAGAGCTTCGAGAAAAATGACAAGAGATTGCATCATTTGAGTTCTGGCACTCTCCGTTCTCGATTCATCCTATTGTAGAAGATTTAAATAATAACGCTAACAACAACCGTAACCATAACTTCCCTTTAAATGTACTTCAGGAACTAATACTATAACTCTCTACTATCTTGTTAAAAAAATCAATGAGTAGATAGAAGGTCTGAATTAATTTTTAATGGCTCAGGAAGCAACAAGCAGTTATATCAATAGATACTAATACTTGAGGGAGAGTTTTTAATTCCTAAAGAGAATTGAGTGAGCTATTTTCACAAATTAAATCAAATTGAGGAAATTACAAGATCTTATAAAACGAATTAGAATATGATTTTAAATGCTCTATAGTGTCATTATAGGCGTGTTTTAAGCAATAAAACAAAGACACCCTCTTAATTAATCTCAACTAATAAAACAACCCAACAGGGTCTATTTATACGGATTATAAATATGGATCTCTTGAAGCTATTTGTAGAAAATATAATGTGATTGTTTTTTCTGATGAAACTTACAAACAAATAAATTTCACTAACCAGTTTTAACCAAGCGTTTCTGAGTATTATTCTGAAAGAACAATTACAGATAAGCTATTTATGAGAGAACATTGTCTAGAGAACCATAAGGGAGTTATACAACGTATTAAATTCACGAATGAAGACTCTTAAAACTCTTTTAGTTTAAAGGTTTTCATAAATTCACCGTAAGTGAAAAACTGTATCCAATCTCCAAGGTTGATATATCTACTAGTATTATTTAATTCAATTTCTAATGGCAGGTGTCTATGGCCAAAAACAAAAAAGTCATAATGTTTTTCTGTGAGTTTTCTTTTACAATATATGGCTAGCCATTCATTTTCTTCTCCTAAAAATTGTGCATCTTCATCACCAGATATTAGTTTATTTTTTACAGAGAAATAGTGTCCTAGTTTAACACCTATATCTGGATGCAGCCATCTAAACAACCATTTAAAAAAAGGAAATGTAAATACTTTTTTCATTCGTTTATACCCATAGTCTTCTGGGCCCAAACCATCTCCATGACCAATTAAAAATAATTTTCCGTTGATATCAAACTCCTGAGGCTCATGAAAAACTGAGATATTTAATTCTTTTTGAAAGTAATCATGCATCCACAAATCATGATTTCCTACAAAGAAATAAATAGCAATACCAGCATCCTTAAGTTCTGCAAGTTTTCCCAATACTCGAACAAATCCTTTTGGGACTACTGTCTTGTATTCAAACCAAAAATCAAATAAATCACCTAACAAAAAGACAGCACCTGCATCTTCTTTGATGGTATCTAGCCATGCAACAAATTTTTTCTCACGAGGTAAACTAGCCTCAGGCGTTGGAGCTCCTAGATGTTGGTCGGAGGCAAAGTATATTTTCTTATTTTCAGAAGTAGTAATCGTAGTCATGAGTTACAAAGAAACACTATTCTGTGCTAGAATCCAATTCTAAAACTTTCTGAAGCATGGTATCATCTTTTTGAATAATTCTATAAAAGCCATCATCTCCAAATATTTCTCTTGCGATACTCGCTTTTACATACGAACGAATTTTTTCTTTTGTTTTAGAAGTGGGTATCCCAATGTCACCTATCTTAGATAAATAGGATTGAAATATGGTATCATCTTTATCAAAATTGGTAATGAATAGATCTAAGGGCCAATTTTTAGTGAGTACTTTTCTATTTTCATCTACATAATCGAAAGAAAAATTACTGATAGTTCTGAAGTAAAAGTTATTTAAATATCCTGTAGTGTCTATGCCTACAAAAACATCTGGTATAATTCCACCACCACCAAACACTACCTTTCCTTTTGGAGTTTCATATCGTAAAGAGTCTGAAACCTGTATACTATCTTTATAGAGTAACTCGCCACTTAAAATTCTCTTTTGATAGTCTTTGTAGTAATTTGAATCACCGTTTTTAGTATATGGTTTTTGTATAGACCTTCCAGTAGGAGTATAATACCTAGCAGTAGTTAAACGAACTGCAGAACCATCTCCCAATCCCATTTCTATTTGTACCAAACCTTTTCCAAAAGAACGTCTTCCTATAATAGTTCCTTTGTCATTATCTTGCAAGGCCCCTGCTACAATTTCTGATGCAGAAGCAGAATTTTCATCTATTAAAACATATAGTTTTCCTTTTTCAAAGGCACCATTTTTTGTTGCAAAATATTCATCTATTTGCCCTTTATTGTTTTTAGTAAATACAATTAGAGCATCGTCCTCTAAAAACTCATCTACAATACTCGTAGCAATATCAATAAATCCACCTCCATTGCCTCTTAAATCTAGCACCAGATCGCTCATTCCCAAAGCTGTAAGTTCTGTTAAGGCAGCCGTGAACTCGCTATAAGTATTTCTGGCAAATCGATCTAATTTTATGTAACCTATATGATCGTTTACCATATAAAAGAGGTCTACACTTTTAATGTTAACATCACCTCGAATAATAGTAAGGTTGAATAAAGAATCATTTGTTTTTCTGAATACCTGAAGGTTTACTTTCGTATCTGAGATTCCTTTAAGAATTTTAGGAACATCATTAGCGTTTAAATTTTTACCAGACAAGGTATCTTTATTAGCTATAATTATTCTATCACCTGCTTTAATTCCGGCCTTAATACTTGGGCCTCCTTTGATGGGTTCTATTACAGTCACAGAGTCATTAATAAGTCTAAATTGAATTCCGATACCAACAAACTTTCCTTGCATTCTATCTTGCATCTCTTGTAAGTTTTCTTTAGGAATATAGGCAGAATGAGGATCTAATTTACCAATCATTTCAGAGATTGCACCATCCAATAAATTAGTAGTATTTATAGTGTCTACATAGTTTTGATCTATGTAATCCATTAAACGTCTAATTTTAGCCTCATTTTTAGTATTAGAATTTAAGGAAAACCCATTGTTATTCCCATTGATAAAGACACCAATTAAGATTCCAAAAACAGTAGCTAGTGATAAATAAATAGGGAAATTATTTTTAGTCATTTACAGGTAAATATTGAGTTTCTACCCCTGCTTTTTCTAAAAAATTGACTCCTGAGGTATCTTTGTAATTTTTAGAATACACCACTCGTTTAATACCAGCTTGATGGATAAGTTTACTGCATTGTTGACATGGTGATAAAGTAATATATAAGGTTGCTCCACTAGCAGATTGTGTAGACGATGCTACTTTTAAAATAGCATTGGCTTCTGCATGTAATACTTCCCATTTGGTAACACCGCTATCTTCCTCACAACAGTTGTCAAACCCAGAAGGAGTTCCATTAAAACCATCTGATATAATCATACGATCTTTTACAATTAAAGCACCTACTTGTTTTCGTTTACAGTGAGATAATTTTGCCCACTCTAACGCCATTCTTAAATAGGCAATATCATATTTATGTTGTTTAGAATTCATGAAGGTTAAAAGTAATGAGATTTAAAAAATGAGAACGTTAATTATTTACCAAAAAACTCTGTTTATAATCATAGGAGTTGCAGCTCCAATTACAATGGCAGAAGTAACCAAAATCCAATCTCTTTTGGTAACTCTAAAGAAATTTTGTAGGAGCATTCCAATGAGTAAAACTCCAAAGACAATAATTACTTGTGCAGCTTCTATTCCTATAGAAAATTCTAATAGAGGTAAAATTTTATCTTCTTCTTTCCCAATCATGGCCTTAAAATAATTTGAAAATCCAAGACCATGAATTAGTCCAAAAAACAAGGCAAAAAACAAGGTAATCCTTTCTTTACCTAGAGAAGATTTTGTTGCTCTTAAGATATTAAAAACACCAGTAATACAGATAGTTACAGGTATTAGGAATTCTACAATATCTAACTGCACATCTATAACTCCATATGCTGCTAATGCTAACGTTAAACTATGTCCAACGGTAAAAAATGTAATCAGCCATACTACTTTTTTCCATTGATTAAAACTAAAGACAACGGCCAATACAATTAGAAATAAAATATGGTCATAAGCTGCGATATCTAGCACATGATATAGACCTAATTTAAAATATAGTATGATAGTATCCATATAATTGTATTTAGCTAACAAAGATATAAAACAGTCTCCATATATGCCTTGCCTCAAAAAAAAGAGATTTTAAAAAATAAAACTTACATCTACATGAATTTATCTTATTTTTAAATCAAAAGCATAAGGGATACTTACTCTAAAATTGTATATTAGTCTTATAATTAAATTGATTAAATCAAAAACATAAAAAATGAAAAATTTTATTTCAAAGTGGTATCCTGTTATCTTAGCATTTATTTGTTTATTATACTCTGTAGGTTATGGAATACTAGGAATGACTGCCGAAGCTCAATACTCAGCGCATTGGCCAGGTACTATTTTATTATTTGCGATAGCCATTAGACAAAGAAGAACAACATGAACATAGGATTTTTTATCGTAGGGGGGATTATATTTGCAACATATATGGGATTAACCATATGGAATATTATCTATTCAAACAGGAAACAAAAAGAAGAGAATTACCCACGTCGGAATACAAAAAAATAAAGCATTATTATACAAAAGAATTTCTGACAAATTTTTACAGAAAAAGTATAGTAACAAGCTATTTATTTCAAAAAAAAGTTGATTAATAATTTAATCAACTTTTTTATTTTTTAAAATAAACTACTTCAATTTAGAGGATATTTCAGTTTTTAATTCAGCGGTCTCTACTTTAATTCCCCATTTTTCAATAGAGGCATAATACGCAGCTTGGTCATTACTCCAGGTTCTCCAACCGAACATTTCATTGTATTTGTCAATGTAATTTACATCAGGGTCAGACATTTTCCCCATGCCTTCAGCATGGCTATTATACGGCTGAACTTCAAGAATTTTATAGCTCTCACCTTCTGTAACTAGCATAAATAAAGTAGTAATTCCAGAATTACCTAATTCTTTTTGAAATTTTGTGTTATTTTTCCAAAATGAAAAGAAGTCAGTTCTTTCATCTGGCTTAATAATAAATGTAGTCATCTTAACGAACCTGGCTGGAGACATATCATTCTCCCAATTTTGAGATAGGTCTTTCATTCTCCAACATCTTATGTTTCCATCATTACCTCCCTAGTAAGGCATTACATTTTTCATCCAAAATGCCATTTCAGCACTATCTTCAGTATCAAATGCCGCAGCATCTCCATTAAGAAATATTTCTACTGATTTCAGAGAATTTTTCTTTTTTTGATAGAAATTTAGTGATGTCATCCATCCAAAAAGAATCAAGCAATGAAGCTTTGTTAGTGTAATTAATGTATGCTGCTTTTTTTTAGGACTAATTAGACTCTCTTGTTTAATAGCAATTTGTTTAGGGTTTTATTGAGTTTTAGCTTGAAAAAACAAGTTATGTTATCCCTTAAATAAAATAATTAAGCACATTTATATTTGTTATATATTTAACTTATATTTGTTTATTGGAGTGTTTCACTTCCTACCCCTTATTTTTAGACTAAACTAATTCATCATTACAACTAATGGTGTCTGCATATAATATGTATTATATGACTATTTAATTATCAACTAACCTATCAATTATGAAAAAAATTACTAACTTTTTTATTTTACTTTTTGCTTTTGTTGGATTTACAAGCCAAATTTATTCTCAAGCTATACCTGGTCCATGTAATACCGATGGATCGTTTGCTGCAAATACGACTTATGGCCTCAAAATATATAATTTTACAACCACTAATGGAGCGACCAATATTTCTAATACTTCAACTAATACCGCAGATACATCGGCGATAAATTATACTTCACAGTATCTCGAAGTTTATTCTAATACTGAGACATCTATTGGTTTTTCAGTTCAAGTTGGTGCCACTAATGGTACTAGTATACAAATTAGTCTTGACTCTACTCAAGATGGTCAATTTGCCGAAACAGAAGTGTTGTTCGATGCCTATTCAGTTGTAGGAACAAATACAGGCACTTTAACAATTCCTGGAACGCTTGCCGAAGGAGATTACAATCTTAGGGTAGCAACTGTTTATGCCCAAACAGCCTATTATGACACTTGTTCACTTTCAGGTGTACTCGGTGAAATTGAAGATTACACATTAAGAGTTTCTGCAACTCCTAGTTGTTTACCACCAAGTGGTTTAACAGTGGCAAGTATTACAAACAATACTGCAACAGTTTCATGGACAGCGGGTGGAGATGAAACTGCTTGGGAGTATGTTGTTCAAGCTGATGGTACAGGAGTACCTTCAAGTGCTGGAACAGCAGCAACGAACCCACTTACTTTAACTGCTTTAACTGGTTTAACAGGAAATACTGCTTTTGAAGTTTATATACGAGCTAATTGTGATGGAGATTTCAGTCCTTGGGTTAAAACTACTTTTACCACTGAATGTGATCCTATTTCTGGCGCTTGGTCAAATGATTTTGAAAATTATCCTAACAATTTAGATTGTTGGAAAATTTCAAATGGAGGAGGTGCTAACACATGGACAACCAATAATAATACTACTTCAGGTGGTGGAGCTTATGTGATGGCAATTTTTTACAATACTACTGCTCATGATGATTATTTAACGTCTCCAGCATTTACAGTAACAGATGGTATTTCTGACCGTTTTACATTTGACGCTAGAAATCGGAGTAGCGTTTATCAAGATAAAATTGATGTTCAGGTATGGAATGCAGATAATTCTTCTATGTTAGCTACTATACTTACAGATGTTACGCCTGGAATTGCTTTTGAATCATATACTTATGACTTATCAGCTTATGAGGGTCAGGATATTCGAGTTGCATTTTATATAGACACAACGAATAATTATCAATTTTATATTGATAATGTAGTTGTAGATGCAGTGCCTAGTTGTTTACCACCAAGTGGTTTAACAGTGGCAAGTATTACAAACAATACTGCAACAGTTTCATGGACAGCGGGTGGAGATGAAACTGCTT
>MDTF01009929.1_pt1 | contig 51286 bp, 51 predicted proteins | sample 811191 | NCBI WGS metagenome assembly MDTF01 (sample SAMN05326649, study PRJNA326480) | marine metagenome | isolation source: seawater | place: Southern Ocean | collected 2011 | reverse complement strand
TTCAAGAGGTTTAAAATTCCTAATTGCGATCGGCCAACAGTATACCGACTGAATAACAAGGCCGATAGCACTCTGCGGTTTAGGTACCTCGAAATAGTCCAGCAACAATAATTAAAGCCCTTGGCTCTGGTGCCGATATAGTAGGTGAGGAATTTTGCCAATGGCAATTAAACGACTAAACACCGGTAACTATAATGTCAAATGTAGATCTAACATCCAACACTTTGAATCCAACCCCTGTGCAGTTGCAGAAAAATGAGGCTGTTCCAGTCGATCGTAATCTAGGTATAACGCAGATTGTCTCAGCACTTAGCGATGCCGCGGCACCGCGCCCGATAGACGACAATACCGTTTCAACGGTTATATCTCAAAAATCGTTAGAGCTGGCTATACGTGAAATCAATACAACCTTGGCCACCTCAAACACCAATTTAGCCTTCTCTATCGATCCTACATCTAAACGCACTATTATCGAAGTAAAAGACAACGAAACCGGTGATACGATTCTAAAGTTACCCGGTGACGCTATTCTGCGAATCGCCGCGAATATAGAATCGTTAAAAGGCATTTTATTCGATCAGGTGCTGTAACTGCACGGTTTCATCGCTCAAGATTACCGACAAATAGACCTCTTTATTATTCATCGCATTTACCAGTCTATGGTGTTTAGAAACAAGGCCTTTTTGTAAAAGCCCTGTCTATAACTAACACTATAAACCCTACTCTAGGTCTGGCCAAAAACAACTAAAATACAATTAAATCAATACTCTAGAGTAAAACCTCAAGTAAATATAACTTATGCCGATTGATAAATTAGCAACAGAGAAAAGGTTACCCCAAAGGGAAGTGCAGGAAATACTTTTGGGTAAATCTGAATACTTTTACCCAAAGACTAACTTAATATAAAGGATATTAAAATGACTGTAATTAACTCAAACTCAGCGGCCATGTTAACCGCTAATTCCATCACTAAAAATGATCGTGAGATGACTCAAACTATGGAGCGTCTATCAACAGGTAAGCGCATTAACTCGGCAGCAGACGACGCTGCAGGTTTGGCCATTGCAACAAAAATGACATCTCAGATTCGTGGTCTTGACCAGGCTGGTCGAAACGCCAATAACGCAACTTCAATGCTACAACTGGCCGATGGTTCTGCTGAGCAAATCAGCAATATTTTGCAAAGAATGCGCGAGATCGTTGTCCAAGCGGCGGATGGATCAAATACCACAAGTGATGTAAATGTACTTAATGTAGAATTTAAAGAAGCAGCGTCAGAAGTCGATCGTATCGTTGAAACAACGCAGTTTAACGGGAAGAGTCTGTTAAATGGCGATGCCGGTGGTACGGGGGTTAGTTCAGTAACCTTTCAAATCGGCGCTAATGCAGGCCAGACACTTGCAGTTGAATTTTCCGACTTTAATCTAGCCGCAGGCGCCGCCGCTACACCAATGGGTGCAGACTTAAGTGGGTACACATCAACCGGTATGGGTACTAATTTAGCTACTACTCTAGCCCAAATTGATACTGCAATCGCCGGCGTCGCGACCCAGCGCGCTACCTTTGGTGCCACCATGAACCGACTTGAGTATGCGGCAGACAACTTATCGACATCATCTCTAGCCACCGCTACTGCACGTGGTCGAATTGAAGATGCCAACTATGCCACAGAGACTACTTCTCTTGCGCGCAGTCAAATTATTGCTCAAGCCGGTACTGCAATGTTGGCACAAGCGAATCAGAAGTCTCAGTCTGTATTGTCGTTACTTCAGTAAGCTATGCCATAGGACAAGCAAAGACTACGGTACTAAAACCCGATACTTTTCGTATCGGGTTTTTTTTGCCTACTTAAACCTTATCCAGAGGCGTTAGTGACATATACACAGAATGTAAAACGGCAGAGATCGCGCGTTGATTCTATAGCGGGTGTGCGATCTAAGACGAGACGTGTATAAGTAGTAGTTACAGAGCCCTAACTGCCGTTAACCGTTATAGAGTAAAGTCTTGGCGAATCACTATTTTAATCGTTATCGTAGGCGCTAGTGATTACATCAAGCTGTCCTTTCATGTAATCTCGCGTGGTATTTAAGCTGTTCATGAGCGTTTCCATTGCCGTAAACTGATTCAAATATCGCTGATATAGCATGCTCATACGAGCCTCAAGTTTGGTCAACTCGACTTGGTAGCTCTCTTCAGATTTTGTTAGTCCTGCGGTTCTATTCGCAATGAGTCCATTCTGGGAATCACCGTCTAGCGTAGACGCTTTTAGTCCATTAATAATAGTTGCCACGTCCTGGCCCAGACCCTTGGATGATGCACTAAAAAGACTTTGATTGGTGGTGCCTGCCGTTAGCATCGTCACCACATCATCCCAGTTAGTTTTAATTAAGCTGTCATACTTTGTCTCATTAAATTCGAGTTTGCCGTATCTGTTGACACTAATACCTAAATCTCTAACAGCATCAACTGCGCCACTGGCAGTAGACGAGCTCGCAGTAAGTGCATTATAAATACGTTTTTGTACCGACCTTAGCAGTGACCCTTCGCCTGCAAGAGACAATCCTGCGTCTATAGCATCATCAGTGTTTAGCTCATCGATCAACGTTTCGAGGTCATTATAGGAGGCGACAATGTCCTGCAAGTTGTTTTTTAGCTGACTTTTATCACGGCTCACTGTCAAGCGCGTAGTGTCATAGATAGTGTCTGTTCTGTACTTATTAAGGTAGGTCACGCCCGCCCCCCCGTCTGTTCCAGGAGTACCTGGAATCAGGCCAGCATCTTCGATAATAGTATGGCGCAATGGCGCCTCTGTCGCATATTGATCCCCATCATATGTTCCTACGGGTGAGGCATATTCAGTATTGTTTCTACTCCGGCGCATTTGTAACGACAGCGTATCACCGCTAGCAGGCGATGTTTTTGGTGTAAAAACAAGTCCACTGGCATCAGACATTATATTGTAGTCAAAGCTGGCATAATTGTGTCTGGCAAACCCATCGGTACTCGTGCCTGCCGTCGCAGACTGAAGCGCAGAAACCAAGCCTGCGATTGTCTCTGATCCTGTACTACCAATATCAGAACGCTGGACCATTACGGTATCACCGTCGCTGTCAGTAAAACTGATATAGGCTCTGTGCATATTGCTATCGCCAACATCGTTGATTCGACCGGCTAGTAAGTCCATTCGTAAGTCAGCATCAGAATAGGCTAGACGAAAAGTGCCACTGCCGGTTGTCCCTACGGTACTATTAATTACACCAGTGTTTGAATAGTTGCCTGAAGTTGGCGTTGCCGGAGTAGTGGTTTGGGCTTGAAAAGAACTCGCCATAGCAGTGTTCATTAATGCGCCTGAATGTGTGGCATCACTACTTGAGGTGCGTAGGGCGGTAAACATGGCCACACCGGAAGCAGGATTTCTTGGTGTTCCCTGTGAAGTGAACATAAGACCATCGCCGGACAGTGCAACAGTAAACCTAAGATCATCCGTACCATCCGTATTGTTGGAACCAAAATTAGCTGGATAATCGGCGTGCGCCTGAATCGCGGCAACAAGCCCCGCGAGGGTTTCAGTGCCAGCTGCGCCGCTTTGGGTTTCGGTAATCGTTCCTAAGGCTGTCGATCCCATTACGGCAGTACCACTAAGATTTGCGCCATAGGAAGAGGATCCAGCGGTTTTCCATGCTTGTCCGTCAGCGCCGCTAGAACTTTGGCCAGAGCGCAGTGCTGTAAAAGTACCGTTGCCTAGAGCGCGTCCTGCCTTAAGCGCAAAGGTAAGTCCGTTGCTGTCATAGCCAACAGTATAATCAAAGCTGGCATAGCTTGTGGTCGTCGGGTTACTGCCACTTTTCGCCGCAGCAACCTGCAAGGTCTCTGCTAAATTCTTAATGGTTTCAGTACCATCACCCCCATAGTCAGACCGGTCCGTTAGTTCTGCACCAGCGCCATCGTCACGCGACACCATAATGGTGTTGCCGTTAGTATCGGTAAAGCTAATATAACTATGGTCATCAGTGGGATTTGCCCCAGGAGCTCCATGAATAGCTCCGTTAAGGAGGTCCGCCCTCAGTTGAGCCGTCGTATAGGCAAAATTGATTGACGATGATCCAGAAGACCCAACCTGCCAAGTAGGACTGTAAGCCGAACTGACTAATACACTACTAACTGTCGGGTTACTGACCCCAGCTTTGGGTGTAAACACCAAATTACCGTTAGCTACGTCTTGGGTTATTGTAAAATCAAAGTTAGCATAAGCACTGGTGACTGGACTGCTCCCCGCACGCACGGTTGCCTGTCCCAGTGCAGTGCGCAAAGTATTTTTCGAATACGAACTAAAATTAGTACCCCCACCCTGGTTTTGAGCAGCCTCGACCATGAGCGTATGGCCACTGCCGTCCGTAACGCTGACATAGGTGTTGCCAGAAGCATTTTGATTGGTATTCAGCGCGGCCTGCAGGGTAGAACTGTTCAAGGATAATCTAAAGGTACCATTGCCATTATCAGGGGCAGTCACCGTCCCCCGCACATTGTCAATAAGTAACTCTTCAGCCCCCCCTGTCTTGCTGACCTCTATTTTTAAGGTCTGCCCGTTAAGGCTGGCATTTGAAATGTTACTGTTTAGGGTTATGTCACTCAGCTTATTCTGACTGGTGGAGCCTGAGGCACTGCCTATTAGAGTACTTCCTGCATAGAGTTTGACTGTGTAGCTAGCCGCAGAACTATTGTAGTAGGCATCATCACCAATACTGACCTGAAACTGGTAGGTATTATCACTATGATAGGTTTGGCCGGCTAATGATTGGCTAATGCTTCCATTTGTATACAAAAAAGCCGCGTTATTGCCGGTTATAGTGCTCTCATCAACCTTGTTAGCAGGCACGTTGTAGACGCCACCATTACCACCGGATGTCGTTATAGTCCAACCCGTTACGACACTATTGGTATAGCTTCCCTCAGTAAGAGTTTGACTTTCAAAACTGGCATTGGCAATAGTGATAGCACTTGTGCTCGTGCCGCCACTACCACTACTACTAAGAGTCCGTATGTCACTAGCTAATAGGCTTATGGTTTCGCCAAAATCATCCGTAAAGCCGATTCTTCCATTGCCGCTTGCGGTAATGCTAGCGGCAACGTCTGTTCGCAACTGCGCTTGGGTATAGGGATAGTAATAGTTCCCGTTGCTTACCGGATTAATCGTTCCGCCGGTATAGCTTGTGTAAGTATCTTCAGTGCCGCCTGTGGTGGCAGTGCCAAAGCCGGCTGCATATGAGGCCGCTTGAGCAACAGCAACATATTGGCCAATAGTCTCACCGTTTTCGGTGGCCGTGGAGGTTGGCCAGAAGCCGCCCATTCCATTTCGTGGCAGAATAAGCGAACCACCGATACCGTCATACAGCGTAATAGAGCCTGCTGTGTCAGGATTAGCCGAATTATCTAAATAGGTATCTATGTCTGAGTTATTAATCGGTGTTACCTTATAACGGGTAATCGTTGCTGGACTGCTGCCATAGGGATTGGTAATAGTCTCAGAAACATAGCCAGCAGAACCCTGCGGTCCTCCCGAAGGACCTGCGCCGAGATTTTTCCCGACATAAGCCGCTTTTGGCGTAAACGTGACTGTGTTTGCATTCAATAGCGTGATGTCATAGACAAAACCAGCTTGATGACCAGAGCCATTTGCAAGCACCGTATAGGGTGTAGAAGTGACTTGGCCTGTGGTTGAATTTAATTGAAACGTTGCGCCTTCAATTACATCAGATATAACGTTACTGCCGCGGTTTATTAATAAGCCTTCGTAGCCAATCTGGGCATCCTGCGCGGCCTGAATAACATTACTAACAACATTAAAGCCAAGGTTGGAAGTAGCTAAACTACTGGTAGTACCAACAGTAACCGTGCCATCACGTCCATCATCACCGGACAAAACAATTCGATAATCGTTACCGATACCACTGACATCGAGTAATGCTGCGGTCACACCAGTCTTCGCGCTGTTTATGGCTTCGACGACACCAGCAAGGGTGTCTGTCCCTGCAGCGACATTGATAATCGTATTGACTGGTGCATTAACAGAAGTTACTCCCACTGTTGTCGCCGTCGTTGTCTGACTAGCTCCATTGAGAGAAAAAGTCGGGGTACTCACTACTTCGTCGGCTTTATAGTCAAAGATCAAATCCGTAGAAGTCGCTCTCACGGTGAATTTTAAATTGTTATAGGCTCCAAGAGCCTGAATAGCCTCTGCCATTTGTCGCACCGGGGACATGGCAACAGTAGTTGTTGAAGTCGAGCCAGCAGACATAACTGGGTTAGATACATTACCCGTACCATTTGTTTTTTGTACGAATGTTAGTTTGTTGTCATCAACCAAGGCTCTGGTTTGAAAATTTGCAGATGCCTTATTATTAAAGGCATTTGCTAAATTATTAAGGGTCACCGAACCCAAGGGGATAGCAATGCCAAATGTCGTCATATCAGCGAGCCCGACCGTTAGCGTTTCACTGCCACTATTTGTAGTCCCAGAAATACTAATAGTCCCTGTATTGTTATTGTGCGCCAGTGCGGTTTGAAGCCCTGTCTGCGTGATAGAAAGCTCATAATCCGCGCGCGCAGTAAAATCTGTTGAAGGAATGCTCAACGTGGTTGTTCCGTCTGAGACCTCAAGAGTGTCCGTCCCTATGCTAGTTGGCGCAAAGCTATAACTCGCAGGGGATCCTATGATCGGTGCAGCACTGATTATACCCTGTGATACCGTACCAAGATTACTCACCTCTGTGCCATTACTCGCCTGTGACTGGGCTAAGGAAACAGGCGCGCCTGCCGTTGTTTGTACAAAGCTAATGCCCTTAGTGCGGTGCAACTCTGCTGAAGCGAACTTGCCAGCGAATCCTGAATTGCTAGAAATCTCATTATTGATCGCTTTGATAAGGCCCTCTAGAGTAGCGTTTTCAAAGCTATAAACACCAGTGCCCTCAAGTGATTCCATCGCGGTGTCTATTTCAGACTGGTTAATCTGCAGCGTATTAGAGCCATCAGAGTATTCTATATAAGCATTAGTACCATCGCCTATTGCTTGCAATTGCGCCTCGGTCACTAAATGATCATAGGTACCTATCCGTGTCGTACCGATGGAAAGGGTTAAATCAAAGGCTGCGCTACTATTGAGATGTCCGGTGCTGGTTTGAAAGGAATTAGAAGTGAGGCGATGGTTCTCGGCTAGCTGATAAACGTTGATGTCATAAGCAGCCTCTGCAGCATCATTAGTAACGCTGAGGAATGAAATTGCCCGTTCATTGGAGCTGATGCCTGCGGTCGAATATATTTCATTAGCATCGTTAATTTTTTCAAACGCATTGGCTAAGGTGCCAAGCTGCGATGAAATTAATCCATAGCCAGATATCTTGGCCTCTGTTTTGTCAATTTTCCCTTGTAGTATGCTCTGTGCCGGGAGTTTTTCAGCATTAGTTAAATTTGTCGCTAGTTCTTGCACATTAATGCCCGAACCTGAGCCCAGCGTTAATAATATAGACGACCCTATGCTGCTTGTACTCGATGTCGCGGTGGCTGAAGAATCAAAGCCAGTAGTTGTGACCATTCAGGAACCTACTTAATATAGTTAAACAAACTGAGCTGAGAAATTTTTGCGAAACTTGCTTGGGCAGCCTCAAGCGATAATATTTCTGCTGACAACTCGGTAATGGCTACTGTGTAATCGAGTGATTCTTCAGCTGACAATAATGTTTCATACCGAAATTTAACCTCAGCTAATGTATCTCTGTGGGACTCTACGATACCCATGCGGGAACCAATATTTGTAATCGCCCCCGCCATGTTATCGGCTAATGTTCCTATTTCTGATAGCGCCTGCTCGATTGCAGCACTATTACCACTATCTAAAGCAAACACAAAATCATCAATAACCTGGAAGAAACCCGTACTGGTGCCCTGACGATCAACAGATGTAAAGACATCACTGCCGGGACGGTTAACATCGAGATGTCGATATTCAGATATGTCCACTGCGATCCGTTGCTGGTTGCCGGTATAGCTCAGGGTACCGCTATTATCTGCAGTAAAGGCCGGGCTTTTAACATTAGATCCAGAAAAAATATAGTTACCATTGATATCTTGCTGGTTAGCCTGTATCAACAGCTGTTCTCGCAATGATGCTACCTCAGTAGATATTGCAGATTGATCAAACGCGCCACTGGAACCATCGTTGCTGAGGACAGCAAGTTCTTTTATTCGCTGTAATATATCGGTACTTGAGAGAATGGTAGACTCTTCAATATCTAATCGATTAGATAGGCTGTCTAGTGTAGCTTCATAGACTTCTTGTCGGCTATAGGCGGTATTTAAACGCTGGATAACAGCAGCTTTACCCGCGTTATCACTCGGGTTTATTAACTGCTTGCCTTCGCCAATTTTTGCCTGAAGGTCAGCAATTTTAGTCTGTTGCCGTGTCATTTGATCAACCGCTTGATCAAATAGTTGTTGGTTAGATATTCTCATCTTTTTATACTCCTAAACTACGGCGATGTTAAACAAAAAATGTTCTTTTTATGCTAACAAGACACCTTTATCATCCTTCGGAAAACAACCGAAAAGCCAAAAAAATTTAATCCAAACAGAAGATCGTCACTCGTTATATAAACTGTAGTGTCGCCTCTGCCAGTAGGTTGTATCGGGTGTTTTCTATTCACTTAAGCTCTCTCTAACGGACTGCTAAAATTGAGTCAAATAGTGTCTGTGAGACCTGAATGATCCTTGCGGACGCCTGGAAAGCTTGTTGGAATTTGATCAGATCAGCGGCCTCTTCATCAAGGCTCACGCCAGAAATCCTATCTTTTGCCTCAAGCGCTTGGTCATAAATAACCTGCAGCGCTTCTTTAGACATTTTTGCTAAGGTTGCTTGGCTGCCGACTGTCGTCAAAATATTCGTGTATCCCTCACTAATCGAGCCTCCACCCACCATCACGTCTTTAGTTTGTAACCGGGCCATTAACAGCATATTTCGGTTATCACCCGCGCCATTAGTATTGGAGACAACAGCGAAACTATCGCCGTCATTTGGTGTTCCACTTATACTGAGAGTAACTCCTTCATATATAATTTTGTTATTGACCGTTGGTGTATAGCTAGTGCCGCTTATTACATATCCATTGGCTGTGCTATAGGTGAGAGTGAAATTTGCGGGCGTCGCCGTTGCCGCCGGAATTGAATCAAAATCAAGGGTCATTCCACCTTGGTTTGCTGCGTTAGGCGTCACGCGTAAAAGACCCGCCGCCGCTATTTTTTTTGTATCTATTTGTAAAAGACTGATTCCTGACGCGCCACCGAGCGTTGAGTCAATAGCAAATAATGCTGTTCCCCTTTCGCCATTCAGATCAATCCCTGTCGTCTGAATAGCGTTAATTTCCGTGGTAAAGGTGGTAGCCAAGGTGTCCAAACTACCAATGGCTGGTGCTAGCACCTGACTACGGAAATTGAGCAGCCCTCCGAGAGAGCCACCGGTAACCGAAGAACTTGCGCCTCCTGAACCATAGGAGCCGATAATCTCTACCTTCCCTGGCTGAGCCTGATCGAAAACAGTACTGAAGCTATTTGCTGCATTACCATCAATCACTATAGACCCAATGCGACTGTCTAATCTAATATCAACTGCGCCAGAGGCACGCTCAGTCACGTGAATTTTGGCTATATCGGTAAGTTCCAAAAGCACATTATCTCGTGAATCCAAAAGTTTGGGTGGTTGATTACTAAGATGCGTATTTTTATCAAGTTGCCTATTAATCGACATCAGCTGCTGTGTCAGATTATTAAGATTCTGCACGTTAAGCCTAATCTCCGACTGCGTTTGCTTCTCTATATCGTCTAACTGTCCCGCCAGCTCGTTGAACCTAACCGCAACACTTTTAGCCTCACTAACAAAAATGTCGCGCAACATTCCAGAGGCAGGATCTGTACTTAGATCCCCCGCGGCGATAAAAAATTTATCCAATACCTCTGATAATCCAGCTGTTTCAGAGCCCATAATGTCAACAATTCGATCAGCATAAGTAATTAGCTGATTCTGCGTAGATAGCTCGCTGTTACTTTGCCGCAGATTGTTTTCGGCAAAACTACTGAATGATCGAGTCACCGCCTCTAAATTGGCGCCAGTACCGACAAAGCTAGTCCCTAGCTGATCAGGAATGTTCTCTGAACTAGAGACACGCTGACGACTATATCCCTCAGTGTTAAGGTTTGCGATATTGTTACTAACTGTCGTTAGTGCAGACTTATACAGCTGGGAAGCACTGGCTCCAATGGTAAGAAGATCAGCCATCTATTTGATCCTTCAGTTGGCTGATTGCCTTGGCATTCAGCGGGAATGGTGATGCGTCCTTAGCAGGCAATAGCAATCCGCTCTGTTCATAGGCCTGCACCGCTTTAGCGGCATTACCCGGGTCCATCACCTGCTTGCTTAGCCAATCACCTAATCCGAAGACGCCTTTTTGAGACATGGCCTGGGAAAGCTCTTGATGATACATTTGCTCAAAAGAGTCCCCCCCACTAGATCGCATAAGATCACCTTTTAGTGGTTCGTTTGCTTCGCGCATCGATTTGAAAATCATTTGAACGAACATCGCTTCAAATTGACGTCCAACCTCTTGAGCGGCATCATTTTGATCAACTTTTGCTCGCGCTTTTAGTTCCCCCAGCCCGGCAAAGTCGAGATAAGCTTTTGCTGATGTTTGAATATCTTGCATCTAAATCACCACCAATTCTGCCCGTAAACTACCCGAACTTTTTAAGGCTTCCAAAATAGCGATCAATAATGAGGGGCTCGCACCCACCTGATTAACCGCGTCAACAATTTCCCGAAGGTCTACCCCAGGCTGAAACAAAAACATCGGATTCGTTTCTTCGCTGATGCTAACGTCAGAATTTTGCAGCACCGTTGTTTCTCCATCACTAAAAGCCCCCGGCTGACTGACTTCATTACTAGACGCTATCCGGACCGAAATACTACCGTGAGTAACCGCTACAGCGGTGACCCTAACGTTGCGATTGATGACTGCCGTGCCCGTTCTCGAATTAATAACGACTCTCGCTGGAGCTTCACCCAGCGTCACATCAAGATTTTCAATCATGCTTAAAAAGGCGACCCTCTGAGACGCGTTCTTTGGTGCTTGTATTGCTACAGATACGCTGTCGATCGCTTGCGCGGTCCCCTGACCAAATTCTTTATTGACCGCTTCAGTGAGGGCACTGGCGGTCGAAAAATCAGCCTCGCGTATATTCAGAACGATATGGTCGGCCTTATCAAAAGGGGTTGGTACACGCCGTTCTACTGTTGCGCCATTAGGAATACGCCCAGAGGTGGGTATACCAATCTGGACACTGGTCCCCGCAGAATCAGCCGTCACTCCAGTAATACTCAAGGGGCCTTGCGCCAAGGCATAGGTTTCTCCATCTACGCCTCTTAGTTGTGTCAGGATCAAGGTGCCACCGCGCAAAGATTCGGATACGCCAATAGTTGAGACGTTAATGTCGATACGCTGACCTGGCTTTGCAAATGGCGGTAGCTCAGCAGTGACCATCACCGAAGCAACATTGTCCACTTTTAGTTCTTTTTTAGCGTTTTGAGCTGCTAACGCGGCAAGTTGGTCGCCCAAATCAAAGTCACTCACTGGGCCGTCAACACTCACGCCAAGTCCTGATAAAGTGGTCTTTAACGCTTGAGCGGTAATGGGTAGATCCTTTCCATCACCCGTTCCCTGAAGACCAACGACCAAACCAAAACCGATTAATTTATTTGATCTAACACCCGCAACATCGGTGAAATCCTTTATTCGATCGGCGCTGGAAACCGAACTAATAATTAAAGTTAACGTAAAGAAAATTATTTTGAATGACGACATTAAGCGATCTCCTTATGCTCTCTAGAATGGCCAAAATTTATATAACAGCCCAGTGCCCCAAGAGGGTTTGGACGCTGCGGCTAAATCGCCGGTCCCGCGATAAGAAATTTGTGCGTGCGCGATCCGTTGAGACAGCACGGTGTTATCCGGTTGAATATCTGCTGGACGAATAATACCCTTCACCTGAATAAACTCACTGCCTTCGGTTAGGGCTAGTTGTTTTTCTCCAACTATGACTAGATTGCCGTTAGACAAAACCTCGACCACCATTGCTGATATCGAGCCGGTCAAGGTGGCCGCCTGGCCTGCTGTACCTGATCCGTCACTAGTAATGTTGGCACCATTAGTTTTCGCTCCATTAAAAAATCCTGACCCAAATCCAATCTTTCCAATAATCGAGTCTTTCTGATTTAAACCTATAACGTCGTTTGCAGAGGCTCGGCTAGTAGAAAGCGCGGATGTTCGAGATGCCTGCGTTGTTTCATTGAGTAGCACGGTAATGAGATCACCTACCTGAATGTCGGCTGCCTGATAACTACGTAAGTCGCCAAACAGGTCTCGTCCATTTGCAAAAATGGATCCTGTTACCTGGAGTGGCTGTTGCTCTGGAATAGGCTGTATAGGCGAAAATTCCGCTGACGGCGTCATTTTCGGCTGGCCTGCGCAAGCGCTCAAAAGGGTAATTAGAAGAAAAACTGTTAGTGCTCGAACTGATATCATCGTTTTTACTCTATAAATTATTGTTAAGAAACCGCAGCATGCCGTCTGCCGCAGATATTGCTTTTGAGTTAACCTCGTAAGCACGCTGTGTTTCGATCATGTTGACCATCTCTTCCACCACATTAACGTTGGATGCTTCAAGCGATCCTTGCATCAATATCCCAGCGCCATTCTCTCCGGGAAGCCCATCAATGGCGACTCCACTAGCATCAGTGGATGAGTAAAGGTTGCGCCCGATTGGCTTAAGACCTGCGTTATTAACGAAGAGTGATAAATTAATCTGGCCGACCTGAGACGACCCGCCGCCGCTGGAAAGCTGTGCGGTCACAATGCCATTACGGGCAATCGTGATGCTCTCAGCATTTTGCGGAATAGTGATTGCCGGTTGTATGGCCTGACCACCCGAAGTCACAAGCTGTCCTGTCGCCGATAATTTCAGAGATCCATCCCGGGTATAGGCGATAGTGCCATCTGGCTGGCTAACCGATAAAAACCCTTCGCCGGTAATCGCGAGATCTAATGCATTTTCGGTATTGATAACATTTCCCTGGCCATGCAACTTTTCTGTTGCTAGCACGCGCGTTCCTGTTCCCAGCATTAAGCCTGTTGGGGCTTGGGATTGGGCATCGGTCTGGCCACCCGCTGGAACAATATTTTGATATAACAGGTCTTCAAAAACTGCTCGATCTTTTTTGAAGCCCGTCGTGTTTACGTTAGCCAAGTTGTTGGAGATAACCTGCATCCTTGTTTGTTGGGCAGTTAGTCCTGTCTTAGCAATCCAAAGTGAAGCATCCATAATTCTTATCCTTTTTCGTGTCTCGTCGGGTTATCTTATTATTGAGGCAATCTCATCATTGACGCGCCCGACTCATCAACTGATTTGATTTCTGATATTGTTTTAATTTTTGATTCAAACGCTCGGCTAATGTCCATCATTCGTACCATTGCCTCGACAGGGTTCACGTTGCTGCCTTCTAGCGCGCCCGGCTCCAATGAAACTGGATTAGGACCCGTTATGAAATCACGGCCATGGAACTCATCATCTAGGGGCTGAAAAAGTCCGTCCGACCTTCTCATTAACGGCGTTTCACTTGCATCACGAAGCATTAACTGGCCCAGGCTCAGGGGAGCTACGCCCGGTTGGCTAGGGGATTTACCTAATACCGTACCGTCTGGACTAATACTGACAAGTTGCCCTGGTGGCACGCTTATTGGCCCTCTCTCTCCTAATATAAGCTGCCCCGCAGCATTTTCTATTAAGCCCGTAGCAGATACCCGCAAATCCCCTCTTCGGGTAAACCCAATCTCTCCGTCGCTTGCCTGAATGCCAAGAACAGTCTTGTCATTCAATGCCACATCCATGATATTGCCGGTCATATTGATGGCGCCTGGACTAAGATTAATAACCTCCTGCTGCGCCATACCGGGAAGCACTCGGGTATTAAAACCTTCTCCTTTCACTTGAGACGACTGTTCAGCTAAAGAAAAACTGTCTTTAAACCCAACGGTAGACACATTAGCTAAGCTATTGGTAATCTGAGCCCGTTGGTGCGACTGATTGTTGATTGATGCCAACGCAGTGAATGCTAATTTGTCCATGTAATACTCCTAAATTCCCTTATTACCCACGAATATTAATGATGGTTTGAGTCAATGAAGAGCTAGTTTCAATAGCTTTAGCATTCGCTTGGAAATTTCGCTGAGCACTAATGAGGTCGATAAGCTCTCCTGTTAAGTCCACATTTGAGCGCTCTATAGCACCAGACCGAATGGTTCCAAAACCTGCAGAACCCGCTTCACCGTAGGAAACTGCGCCAGAAGACGCGGTGGTTGAGTACTTAGTCCCACCGTCTTGGCGAAGACCTTCTGGTGAGCTAAAGTTAGCTAAATTTATTCTTCCTGCCGCTAATTGCTGACCGTTAGAATATGTCGCAGTGACCATTCCATCATTACCTACGTCAACATTAACCAGCCCTCCGCTAGCCAAACCATTTTGCGTTTGGTTGACAATTTGAAATGCCTTGCCATGACTTACTGCAGACAACGTTAGCGTTATGGGACTGGTGCGAGAATCTGCAACCGACGCCCCGATGGTTAAAGTATCGATCCCAACGCCGCCGCCAGCAACAGTGGTCACAAGGTCCCCAGAAGTGCTATTGAAAGCGATATTTGTGCTATCACCTATTTTCTCGTCACCGATATAGATGTCTGCTTTCCACGTATCCTCATTGTCAACATCGTCAGCAGTTTTTTGATAATACACAGTAGCCGTGTATGGCTCTCCCGCATCATCGTATAAAGAAAATGTTTGAGATTCGCTGTATGTATCGCTGTCATTGATATCAATCGCAGTTGTCCCTCCAACCCCAATTGCAGGACCCGTCATTGGCAGTTTGATGTCCAACCCCATTTTGGTTGTAGGTACTGCGGGCAAATCACGCTTTACTTCAAGCCCGATGGTAGCTTGGTTGAAATTACTAGCGTTGGTCCCCGCATCTAGCGGGTGTACCTGTAAGGTGTGTCCCTCACTATTAACTAACAAATTACTGTCGTTAAGCATAAATCCACCATTACGGGTGTAGAGCTCTGCGCCATCACTTGTTTTTATAGGGAAGAACCCATCACCAGTAATGGCTAAATCAAGAGAATTGGCAGAAGATTCAATGTTACCCTGCGTAAACTGCTGGCTGATACCCAACAGTACGGTGCCGCTACCGACGCCGCTAGCAGAGCGTTGCAGAGTAGATGTTGCAAAGATATCACCAAATTCCGCATCAGATCGCTTGAAACTAGCCGTGCCTGAGTTGGCAATGTTATTTGATGCTACTGACAGCTCAGTTGCTGCAGCATTTAAACCAGTTAAAGATGTATAAAAAGACATGGGCTTTACTTCCTTTGTAAGATAATTTTAAGCGCTAATGCGCTCGATTGATGACAGCGGTACAAAATTGCCATCGCTGATTTCTAAAGATAATCCCTGGGTACTTGGATCCCACTTAACACTCTTGACCTCAGATAAAGTAGACACCGGAACCGAAGCCTCTTGACCATTTCGGATAGTGCTCACAGACATAAGGTAACTGCTTGAGGGCGCCATCTGCCCAGTGTTAGAGCGACCATCCCAACTAATCTGGACATCTCCAGCCTTTTGACTCCCCTGGGTTTCACTAAAGATTAAATCTCCTGTAGTGCGGTCATAAACACTAACAATTAACGAGTCTGCGCCACCCTCTAAAGTGACAGACCCTTTGGTGATAGCGCCATTACCGCCCTCAAATAATCCTCCTTCTACCGCTACTTTTTTGCCTACAAGGCTGGCTCCGGCCATCATCTGATCTTGTCGCATGCCTGACACCATGTCCTCCAAAGAGGATTGCATTCCTTTTATGCCCTCGACCGACGAAAATTGGGCCAGCTGCGCAACAAAGGCTTCGTTTTCCATTGGGTCAAGAGGGTCTTGATTATTCAGTTGTGTCGTTAACAGCTGAAGAAAGGCATCACGCCCCAAGTCATCTTGCTCAGTTGAGGCCATTCTCTGCTGATCTGTGTATTGCGCACTCGTTAAAAAAGACGAGCCAATGGTTGAATCAATCATAAGTCTTCTCCTTAAGCCTTAGTTAAATCAAGAGTTCGCATCATTAATTGCCGAGCTGTGTTAATCACTTCGACGTTATTTTGGTAGCTACGTGCCGCCGCCATCATTTCAACCATCTCTCCAACTTCATTCACATTGGAAAGATAAACAATCCCATTTTCGTCTGCATTAGGGTTGCCTGGATCATGGATTTGTCCATGAGCCGTCATGTCATCGGTAATTGATACGACCTTGACCCCGCCAACCCTATTTTGATTTACGTTAGCTTGCTGTTCAGATAACAACGCTTCGAAGACCGGACGCTTTGCTTTATAGGCGTCTGCCTCACTGCTTGCTGTCGAACCTGCATTGGCCATGTTTGACGCGCTGGTGTTCATTCGCACCATCTGCGCATTCAAAGCAGAGCCGGCGATTCCAAATATATTGTTAATTGACATGATTTCTTAGTCTCCTCTCAAAACTTTTCTTATCGCACTGATATCCCCTTCGAGAAACCTCAAAGTCGCTTGATACTGGGCTGCGGCCTTACCATACTTGGCCTGCTCGACGCTAAGCTCTACGGTGTTGCCATCTGCTGAGGAATTAATTGGAACGGTATATATCAGCGTGCCACCACCGGAGTTATTCAGCGATTGAACGTGCCCAGAATGTGTTGCTTTAAGTGTCCTGCCTGACTGCACTCCCTCAAGCGATGACTTAAAGTCGACATCTTGTGCTTTAAAGTTTGGGGTGTCCGCGTTAGCAATATTTCGCGATAGAATCTCCATGCGCTGACTGCGTAACGTTAACGCGCGCTCATGGATTCCGAAGGCTGAGTCAATCAATTTCATAACATGTCCATTAAAGTTTGGCCTCCTCCTGACGATCTAACGATTAAGGAGTGGCTTCCTGACGGTTGCAAAAGAGATGCCAACTATTGAATATTGCCTTTTAATTAAATTAAAAACGTTTAAAAACAGATGTTTAGATATATATAAAGAGATGGTGGCACATGAGCATTGCCGCTTTTCCGGCAAGATTTTGCCGTCAAAATTAGTAGGAGTGTCGGTATTGCGTCACCCTGCGCTGTAATTCATACTAAAGCTATGTATAAATCCATAATACTTTTGTTAGTCGTCTTTAGTAGCAGTTTAGCGACCGCCCAGAATATGCCAGAACTCAGCGCCAGTAAGCAGGCGCTTATTAACCAAGCTAAAACATGGGTGGCTCAACAGACACAGTTGGACCAAGATCAAGTTGAGGTCTCCGCGACCGATCGAAGATTGAAAATCCCTCTGTGTGACTCCGTTTTCAACATTAGCTTCTCCTACCCCACCAGCCAAGAATCTATTCGTGTAAGTTGCCCTTCGACTGGATGGCAAGTTTTTGTGGGCATAAAACTTATTAAAAATACTGCGGGTCTCGCCTTCAAAGCGGATCTTCCTGCAGGTCAGATATTGTCGCCCAGTGATGTAAAGCTTGTCCGCATAACAACTTTAATCCAGGGTCTAGTCAGAGAAAAAATAGCACTCGAGAATATGAGTCTCTCTAAGCCCGTTGTGGCTGGCGATTTGGTCTTACAGCAGTATTTAATTGAGACGGTAGTTGTTTTTCAACTCAAGAAAGATATTTTGGCCGGAGAATTCGTAAAACTAGCGGACATACAGCGCGTTCGAAAATCTCTACCCTCGACGTCGGTTAGCCAGCGATTCCCATCACGCCTGCTCAGCCAATCTACTGCCGCGCGAGATTTGAGATCGGGCATCACCCTTTCACGAGATGACCTTAAAGTGAAACACATCATTATGGTCAGTAACAAAATGATTGCCCGAGGCCAAAAGCTGTCTTCTGCAAATGCAACATTAAAGGCATTCTATGGAGCCTTACCCAGTGATGCTCTGCTTGCGGACTCGGGAATCTCACAAATGGAAGCTATTCGTACAATAAGGCCAGGGCAGCCGATAAGGGCTTCGGATTTGAGGCCGGCGGCTTTAGTGCGCAAGGGTGACATGGTAATGCTTAGTATTGAAAAGGGATCTCTGACAATTAATATCCCTATGCTTGCCTTAGAAAAAGGACAGCTCGATCAACAAATTACACTGCTAAATCCCGAGTCAAATGAGCAGGTGCGAGCTATTGTGACCGGCCCAAGAAAAGCGGGAGTGTTGTAATTAAAAAACTTGATCTTTCTACTAAAGAAATTTCAGGTGGTGTCGATAAGAACTTTATAATTAGTTTTTTTATCGGCAATGTGCCTAAGGAACAAGAGTATGTCAGATTCTATTTCACAACTGGGTAAAATTCCGACGCCCTTAAATATTAGTGCGGAAAAACCAAGCCCGTCAGCAAATCAGACCCAAGCCGATGCCTCGTCTTCGATCAAGCCCAGAGCCGATGAATTTGTAATGAGCGCAGATGCTGAAAAAGCACTTTCGACCGCAGAGTTTGACACGGCAATGGTGGCGCGTATAAAAACTGCGATATCCGAGGGCAATTATCCAGTGAATCCAGAGGCTGTAGCTGAGAAGTTTGCATCCCTTGAAAACATGATTTACGACAAATAAGTTATTGTTCCTGCTAGCCCCTGACACGCAAAATAAATTCGCCATGGCCTTTTTGCTGTCTATGAAATCTTTTACACACCATTTTTTAACTGCAAGACCTACGACTAAAAAGGTTCGGTGATGCAACACAAGCAACTATTGTCTCAGGCTTTACACAAAGCAGCTTCACTCAAGCTCTTACTTGACACTGAGTTTGAAGCACTAAAGTTCCAAGACCTAACTACTTTTGAAGCCTTGCAGGCCGAGAAAATAGACGTCTTGAGGTTCTTAGCCCGCGATGACCTGACCGCTCATCTAAAAAGCCCTATTGACATCCCGCCGACTGCCGCTGCCCGCATCGCTGAATGGGACCAGGTAATTACTATAGTAGCGGAATGCAAAGGGCTGCATCGCAGAAACCAAATATTGATAGATCGTAAGCTGGAATCTATTCGCGGTGCTTTGCGAACGCTGCAGTCGCCAGATCACTTCAATGACGTAGAAATTTACGATCGTCTTGGGAAAATAAAGGGCAAACGAAGGCCCAAAAAACTGAGCCACGCATAATAAGACCGCCTCTCTTATCAATCGCCTTTAGTCGGTTCAATACCCTGAAGCCAGTATGCCCAAGATAAAATAACGGCAACCGCCACATAGAGATTCTCTGGAATTTCATCATCTAATTCTAGGTCACTTAATAAGGTAACCAAGTAAGGGTCTTCGGCAATATAGACCCCTTGCCTTTTCGCTTCCGCGATAATTGCTTCCGCGGTGGCGCCATCGCCTTTGGCAGTAAGGATTGGGACTGGGTTCTGGCCATACTCAATGGCAATGGCTTTTTTAGTCGACTTATATCTCAAGTTTTCACATCCAAAACATGCCCTGACGCGAACAGCACTGCATCTACTGAAGGTCTTGGTGCATTTAATATGGTTAATTTTGTAAGCTTTAATCCAAATTCGACTAAGGATTTTTCTAGACTAGGTGCGGCTTCCTTAGCCTTTTCAGTCGCCTCTATGCGGTCTGCCCATAGGGTCATGTCAATATCTAAGTTAGATCCCACCGTCGTCTTTAACCATAGGCCGCCTAAACCTTCAGATTCAGTATGCAGATTGATCACCCAACTAGAAAACGGCGTGTCGACCTCAATAGTGCCTCGATGGAAATGAACCTCGACCGGATTGGCGTCGATAAAAGATAATACGAAATTATAGGAAACCTCTTGGTTTTGTTGCGCCTGAAGAGCTTCAATCTGGCGGCTCTCAATCTCGTCTATAATCTGCTCAACATTTCCCTTAGCTGAGCCAGTCAGTTTTGAGGATAGCAGCAACTTTCGCATCAACTGCTTGGTGTCTAGGTGTCCAGAGACGTGATTTTTCAGGAAAAACTCTCCAAAAAGCCCCGACCCTAGTAATGCCTCACGAACCGCGCTAGGAACGATACTCTTCATGCTATACATTATCTGATCTATCGTTTGACTTGGATTAGGGTCAAGGCTCTGGGCTAAAAAATTGCGTGCCACGCTGGGCTTAAAGAGTTCCTTTTGAATAGAATCTAAACTCGGCCGATATAGCAAACTTAATAAACGAGAGAATTCACCACTGCCGGTTACTGAATTAGCAGTTGTTAGAGGCTTTGCGATCTCAACAGATATAGGCTGTAAAATTTTCCCATTTACGGAGTTTCTCACACGAAAATCAATGCCGTCTCCTGGCTTAAATTTCTTGGTCGAAGTCCACGCCAACTCTCGGTTATTCATCAACAACTTAATCAGTCCGCCACGCGTGGCTATAACACCTCGAATAATTTGATTGTCAGAAAGGCCTATTTCTCTCGCCATTTTCTCGGATACGTTAATGGCGGCGCTACTCTCTACAATGACGGGCGAAAGTCTAGGCGTTACATTTAGTTGCTCTGGTCCCAGCACATTACTTTGCCTTCAGATATCTGCCTATTTGCAGCACTCTTTTTAAGGATATCGAACCCACTTCTTTTTGTTCTTAGTCCGCGCTAATACCTCAATCTGGACAACGGATTGCTTAAATACTGCTCGATGAATGTCTTTAGCCTCCGGTAGCTTGATTTCCCTGTTTGCATATAACCAATGCGGATTATTACGCTTGAATGCGTGCGGATTAGCCAACACAATCGCCTGTCTTAAAATAGCTTTATGCACAGGGCTGCTGGCTAGATGACCTTTGATAATGCTATCAAGAGTATCGCCAGAGCGCACCCGATAGTGGCTGGTTTTCACCTCCCCTAACTCCGCTAATATTGAAGACTGCAAATTTTTACTCCCCATGCCTTGGCGGGGTTGCTCTGATTCAAAACAACCGCAAGTAGCATCCTTAAGGTTTCCAATTAAATGTCCCAACGCTGCCTCTGCACTTGTAGAATCTGCAATCGCCTTCTGGGGTATCAATGCGAGTAGGGTTAAACCCATTAATATAGAAAGCATAATCCCTGTGGTTTTTAAATCACGCTGTAACTTCATGATGTCTTGTTTATCTCTCTGCATATAAATTCCCATGAATTTTATTGCGCTTCACCGCTATTTTCCGTTATAAAATTTCTATGCTCATTAAAAGTAAGTAGCAACGGCCCGAGGAATATCACTCGATACTGGCCAAGAGGGCCCAGCGATTTTTTTCAGTGTTGCCGAATGAGAGGTTACAGAATCAACTTTTGCCAGCGCCAACCTATCTAACCCCGAATGACTCAGCACTTCTTTTAAAAGATCTGGGCCCGCACTAATCAAAAATTGGTCGCCAACATTTACGCCCGCAACTAGTCCCGCATTAATTGTTATTTGCCCAAAGCCTCCTTTGTCCACAAACAACTGAAATCGATGTGGCCGGCATTGGAGACTATCTGTAGCCTCTTGGATGAATTTGGCGGTGAGATCAGCGATATCACTAACTAAAGCGCTAGGCATTGAAGATTTAAAGTAATCCCGCTTAACTTTGGGAAAATACAACGGCAGAGCTTTTTGCCAAATCTGTAACTGGGTGGCACGATCGGTCAGGGTTAATTGATATTCTAACTCTACAGATGGCCAAGACTTACGATAATTGATCCCAGGAATACTATTAGCGACTCGACTCGCAATGCCCTGCGCTTCATAAAGGCCATGATCAACCCACGCTGAAGTAAACCCTTTTACGCCATCTCTAGAAGGACGCGGACGTATTTCAATATCGAATCTATAAGGCGCCCTGTCTGCCAATGACCCCAATACATAACTATCATAGGCCGAGCCATATTCTTTCTCTGATGTTACTGACCAATTTTCTGAGCCTTCCATACTGTCGGTAAATACCTGTCCTATAAAAGCCGCTAACTCTAAAACACTATGGTCCCCAAGTGGCTTATTGCTACCCAGTAGATTGTTATTTTTAACGACTCGCACGAGAGCCTCTCTGCGAAGAGCTACCCTCGACTCATGGCAATTTTGATCAGATAGAGTGGAATTTTTGATCCTAGCTTTAGGCTTATTTCCTGCATCTGCAAACACAGGAATCCCCCTAAAAGTGGCCTGACTCGATAAAATAGAGGATTCATGAAGTATGCCATTATCCAAATAGGCCATTGACTTGATTTGAATCTCACTTCCCAGCGCCAGTTCAACTAAAGCCTGTTTAACCGACTCTAAGGTCTGTTCAGAACTCAAGGTTTCGCCCGTCGCGCTAGGAAAAGAAAGAAGCAGAGGGAACCATAAAATGCACTCTCGGAGCAATTTTAGCGTCGTATTAATACCGTTTTTATATTTTATGTTCTCTGTTTTCATTCTGCGCTCAACTATTAACTTCCGGCCATCTGAGGCCGAGACGTTGAAGCAAGATAAAGTTTGCGTAAATCAGCCACAATAGTGTTCTTCAAAGAAAGCGTTGTTTCGTAGGTGTCGTCGCCAACCGTCGTAATGCTAACTAAACGAGCACCATAGACGACCCCCTGAACGCGAGATCTAAAAGCATCACTCTGAACAACCATTTCAGCGACGGTGGTGCTGGTATCTAGATACTGCCCATAGACCTGCTCTAGCAACGCCCGATAGGCATCGAGCTTTGAAGCTCTTATTGATAATAAGCGCTGATGCGCTGGATTATTTCCCTCCTGGATACTAATAACGCCATAACCTGTAGCCACGATAGCGTTATTTTGGTCAACGATAGTTTCAATCACGGCCTTGTTGTATTGGCCATTATTGGTCGCACAGCCAAGCGGTAAGATGATCAGTATCGCTAGAACAACGGGCATAATCGCCCGGATACCATTACATGTTGGAGATTGTCCTAATTTTTGTATATTGATCATCATTATTCCTAATTCACGACTGAACTTACTCGACGGCTTTGATTCCTTACTTCTATATCGACAGGTACCAAAAAGGCTTGAGCAGTAAAAGCACACTCCGGTAGTAACATCGGTGAAAATTATCGCCCAGATATTGTTCGCCAAAGATATGGCATACATATTGCTTAGTAGCTAATAACAGGAAATATTTAATAGATTGTTATTAAATCGAAATTTCTAAGTAACTGAATGCTATAGGATTTTTTTAATGTCTAACACCACGCTGTCAACCATACGACAGGATCTGTCAAAAATTGAACTGTCCGGCCTGGGAATCCCGTTCTTAGTTTTACTTATCATCTCGATGTTAATTCTACCCTTACCATCTTTTTTATTGGACTTTCTCTTCACCTTCAATATTTTGGTTGGCGTAGTCATTATTATGATCGCCATCAATAGCACCAAGCCATTGGACTTCTCCTCATTTCCTTCTCTTTTGCTGTTAGCCACAATGCTTCGGCTGGGGCTAAATGTTGCTTCAACCCGTCTTGTTTTGGTTAGAGGCCATGAAGGCCCTGATGCCGCGGGCAAGGTGATAGAAGCTTTCGGCGAATTTGTGATTGCTGGCAACTATTTGGTCGGTTTTATCATTTTCGCAATTTTGATGATCATCAATTTCATCGTTGTTACAAAAGGGGCTGGTAGAGTTTCTGAGGTTATTGCACGCTTTACTCTCGATGGTATGCCGGGAAAGCAAATGGCCATTGACGCCGATTTAAACGCCGGCGTTATTGATCAAGACACCGCCAAACAGAGGCGAGAGGAGATTTCTCAGGAATCTGATTTTTTTGGTTCTATGGATGGCGCATCTAAATTTGTTCGCGGTGATGCGGTCGCGGGATTGCTCATTCTTATTATTAATATTGTCGGTGGCATCATTATCGGCCTTTCACAACATGATCTAAGTTTCTCTGAAGCAGGAGAAATTTATGTCTTGCTTACTATTGGTGACGGGCTAGTAGCACAAATTCCATCTTTACTCCTCTCGCTAGCCACAGCCATCATCGTAACCCGTGTAACGACCGCAGAATCAATGACCACCCAAGCCAAAACTCAGCTTGGGGATCCTGTTGCCCTTATCATTGGAGGTAGTATTCTGGTCTTACTGGGCCTGGTGCCGGGCATGCCCACTCTGATATTTTTAAGCCTTGGTGTTGGCTCTGGGGCCTTGGGAATATGGCTGTCCAAGAATTCTGAGTTAGGGTCATCGTCAGCTCTGGAAACACACTTAACCCAAGATGCCAGCGATCCAATGCTAGAGGAACTTAATTGGGATGACGTTGAGCAAGTAGACTTGGTTGGGTTAGATATTGGTTATGGACTTATTCCTCTGGTTAATCCTGAAACCGGAGGACAATTACTGCCGAGAGTCAAAGGTATCCGTAAGAAACTCTCCGCCGAACTAGGCTTTCTTATACAACCCATTCGAATAAGAGACGACCTAGACCTATCCCCAGATGCTTACCATCTCGTCATGAATGGCGTAGTGCGCGGAAAAGGCGAAATTAGAATTGGGAAAGAAATGGCTATTAATCCGGGTCAGGTTCATGGCGCTCTGCAGGGCGAGCAAACCAAAGAGCCTGCATTTGGCCTAGAGGCTATTTGGATAGATCCATCCCAGCGAGATTATGCTCGTACTTTAGGCTATACAGTGGTCGACTCTGCTACAGCCATCGCAACTCACTTAAACACGCTGCTGCGCAATAATTCAGCAGAACTATTGAGCCATGACGAGACTCAGCAGTTACTCGATAAAGTCGCCGCGAAATCACCAAAATTGGTAGAGGACTTAGTGCCTGGCAAGCTTCCTCTAGCCACCGTGACTAAAGTTCTGCAAAACATACTTGATGATGGCGTTTCCGTACGTGACATGCGCACGATCATAGAAGCTCTATCAACTGAAAGTAGCCGAACCCAAGATCCCGACGAATTGACTGCTGCTGTTCGCCCACGGCTCGGGCGCATGATAGTGCAGAGCCTTGTTGATGTGGACGATAGTCTACCAGTGATGACATTAAATCCCTCGCTAGAGCAGATCCTGCACAATGTAATTCAACAAAGCAGTAACCCTCAAAATTTGGTCATTGAGCCAAAACTGGCTGAGGGCTTATTTAAAGCACTGGCTACGAATTCTCAAGATGTTGAAAATCAGGGTCACCCCGCCGTTTTGGTGGTTTCTCCAGCCATTCGCCCATGGTTAGCAAAAATAATTAAACACCGAATCAGTGATCTCACCGTCCTTTCTTATGGTGAAATTCCCGACGATCAAGCTGTCAATGTGGTCGCCACAATTGATGTAGAACACAAATAAATTTGAGGTTATAAGTAATGGAATTGCAAAGAATATTAGCAAAAGACACTCGTGAGGCGATGGCAAAGGTCCATGCTCTTTACGGTAACGATGCCTTGGTTGTATCCAATAAAAAGGCAAACAAGCAGACAGAGATTATTGTTGCTATCGAAATGGCTGACGATGCTCAAAAGATGCTCAACAATTTACATATGCCTAAAACACAGGTCCCTGCCATTGCCAAGTCATCCACATCAAATTTTGGCGAGATTATAGAGTCGAAGATCTTTAAAACTGTGCCTACCATGAACGATGACATAGCTACCTCTTCGTGCGAAAAAAGCAATGCCGAGGCTATCACAGCACCGCAAGATCGAGACTACTTAAAAGCAAGAGAACTAGTTGACCTTGTCAAAAAAGAGCTTAGTGCAATGCGCCGCGAACTCAAGATATCACAGCAGATCGACGCTGATAGCGCTCTCAAAAAAATGCCCCCCGAATTAGGGGTCTTGATTACCACTTTAAATAACACAGGGATGCCCGCGCCACTCAGCATAATGGTCAGTAATCTAATCGCTAAAGAAGTCGAAATTGATTCAGCCATCAACCTTATTTCTGCATCTCTTGGTAGTGCAATTAATCATGTAAGTGTTCTCGAAGACATGCAAGGAGTACACGTAATTGCCGGGCGCTCTGGATCGGAGAATACCTTGATGGCCTTGCGGCTAGCTAAACAAAAAGCATTCGATTACGGCGGGCAAAACATCGCCATTATTACCTATAACCACAGGCAGACTGGAAGCTGGAGTCAAACTCAGATTTTAGGCTTACAGTCGGGAGTAGAAACCTACCATGCCAGTACCCCAAAAATGCTTGAGTATGTCATTGCAGGGTTAGAGGGCCCTAAACTTACTATTATTGAAACGGCGGGCATTAACCTAGAGCATCAAGTACAAGAAGTATGTGCAAGCTTTCCAGATGCTAAAAAGCACCTACTACTGTCAGCAGACGCATCCGAAGTATCGGTCAACAGATATCTGCAACGAACTGGCATTGACTGGGATTCTGTCATGCTGTCTCAGCTTGAACAAGACATTCGTCCTTGGCCGGTAATTAATACTCTGGTGGCCACAGGAATGGCTATTTCGTTAGCTGCTTCGGACTCATCTCTTTCAAGTGAAGCCTTCCCTATTAATGGGGCTTATCTGACAGGACACTGCCTATCAAACCTCCCTCTGAACGTTGTTTGAGGGCTATCTAGGCGTTAATGAAAATCAATTAATAAGAATATTTACATGACTAAAGCATGACACGAGGCTAAAGAATCGAGCTATGAACAAAGTACATTCAACTCAAGTAATAGGCATTGCCAGCGGCAAGGGCGGCGTTGGGAAAACAACCGTGGCGGCAAATTTGGCTGTTTCACTCGCTGCTCTGGGTAAAAGGGTAATGGTCTTCGATGCTGATTTAGGATTAGCCAACGCTCAGTTAGCGCTTGGCTGCAGGGCGAAATATAACTTTAGCCATGTTTTAAGTGGAAAGAAAACAGTCCAAGAAATTATTGTTGACGGCCCGTTGGGTGTTCAGCTAGTTCCTGGCTCTAGCGGTATTCAGCGCATGGCTTCGCTCTCTGTTGTAGAGACAGCAGGCATTATTCAATCTTTTTCAGAGATAGAAGGCAACCTAGACTACTTAATTGTAGATCTCGCCGCAGGGCTATCTGATACGGTCATGACTTTCTTAGGCGCATGCCAACACCGCTTTATCATCGTGAAAGATGACCCCTCCTCTATCGCAGATGCCTATGCAACGATTAAGGTGATGATTCAAGATTATAAGTTAGACAACATTTCAATTATTTCAAATTGCATGAATTCACAGGCAGCGGGAGACCGCCTTTATCAGGGTATTACTTCTGTCATCCAGCGGTTTTTAGGTGGTCAGGTGGCGCATTTAGGAACCATTCGCGAAGACGAAATGGTTCTTAGGTCGATTAAAGCCTCAAAGCCTCTACTTCAATTTTCTCCTTCCAGTGCCGCTACTAGAGACTTCGAACTACTCGCAAAGACGGTCACCAAACTAACCGCTAATGCCTCTATAAGCGGGGGGCTACAGTTTTTCTTAGAGCGCCTTTCGCGACAAGACACAACCATAAAGTAGGATAAAAAATGTCTGATATCAGTGACTACAACGACATACAAAATATTAATCGCCCAAACGACGATCTGCTAAAAAATATTGGTCTTGTTAAGCGGGTTGCCTTACATCTTAAGGGGAGAGTTCCTAAATTCATGGAGCTTGATGAGCTAATCCAAGTAGGGACTATCGGGCTAATTGAAGCCGCTAAATCTTTCGACTCAAGCAAAGGAGTGGATTTCGAAATCTTTGCTAAAAATCGTATTCGCGGTGCAATTTTAGATCAAGTTCGGAAAATGTCTTATCTGCCTAGGTCTGCAATGGTTAATATCCGCGAGCATAATGAAGCGCGGCACAAATTAGCTGGCAAATTCGGACGCGAGCCGAACCAAGCGGAGATGGCTGAGTTCATGGAAAAAGATGTGCACGTCTATCAAAAGGAACGTAATCATGCGCATCAATTCCAAACTATTTCTCTGGAGGCGCAAGTTCCTGAGTCCGTAGAGCTGTCGGCAAGTGGCTCAAACGAGCCGGAAGCTGTGTTAGCCAAAGAGCAGCTAATGGCCTCCTTAGCTGACGCTATTGCTCTTCTTCCAGAGCGTGAAAAGACTATTGTGGCTCTCTATTACGTAGAAGAAATGAACTTACGAGAAATAGGTGCTGTTCTTGAAGTCAGCGAATCTCGAGTCAGTCAGGTTCTATCGGGTATTACCAAAAAGCTGCGAAAAAACCTTAACCCCTCAGACGCCTAAGGCGTTTTGACTGAATAAAAGATTAAATCAGGGTTACGTGGCACCTTAACAACCTGTTTCCCAGATTGTGCCTCTTGCAGAAGCGATTGTCGCTTCAATACCGCTAAGTAATTTTCACGTTCCAGAGTAATCAACGCATCTACATCAGCGGTCAACCTTTTTACATCCGTCAATTGCTCTTCAAATTTCTTAACACGAGAAGATAGCCCGCTAATTGACTCCCTCACCTTGGTGATATTGTGGCTTTGCTTATTTAGGACAGCTCCAAGCTCATTGATTTTAGCGCTTACAACAGCGTTTTCCGTCGCGACTCTTTGTGCCGCCACCGCGGGAATCTGTGTTTTTAGCTCAGTCACTGTCATTGATAGAAGATTCTGCTGGTCTGAGAACTGTGCTTGGATGACGCCCATTTCCTGAATGGTGTCGTTGAGCTCATCAAATGAAGAGATCGCTGTATTCATGTTAACGGCTCGCTTAGTTAGCGCATTAAGCATGTCATCAACCTGGCCAATTTTACTCGACATCTGCACGGCCATAAGCAAAAAGACTCCCGCACCAACAAAAAACGCTGCTGCGGCACCAATCAGTCCCCGCTTGCTTAACGTTTCTGGTGCTTTTACCGCTTGCACAGCAGTGTCGACGCTATCGTCGTACTGAGTGCCTGCTTCTTCTATAGAATCTTGCTGGTTCTCAGGGATTTTGTCTTCGGTAGTTTTTGTGTCGTCTTGGTCGCTCATAGTGGTTCCACATGCCCGTCAATTAGAGAGAGGCTTGAGCCTCATATCTAGATTGATCGGCATTTTTACCATTATCTTTAGACCTAATCGACAATTATCATAAATCGCAGGCCTGCTTTCTTTGGCACCATCGTCTTAACTCTTCAGCCTCCCAAAGCCAAAAGTCTTTTGGAATTCCAGGGCCTTTAGCAAAGGTAACGGCTTCCTCTCGCATTGAAAACGGCCCTGAAATAACCCCATAAGTCTTTTTATTGCCCGTGTTAATAAGCAAGGTTTTCGCCTCACTTATAGCGGGGTAGCGGTTTATGTAGTCCATTATGCTCTGGTCACTATTCAGGACTATGTGTTGCACAAAAAAAGCCCCCTCAACCAGGCTTTTCAAACGCTTAGTCTTGTGTGGGACACTATCATTTAGATCACTTGGCATTCCCTTTTTTTGTCCCGTGTCGTCTTGGTCTGCTGGCAACCTTAAGGTCATTAGTAGATCTTGCTCTGGGAGAAATTCCTCTTTTTGGCCTCCATTTGAAGCGACCGTCTGCTGCTTCTGCTTTAGGGAAGCATCTTGAATTACCGCAGGATCAACACGAACTGGGGCTAATACGTTTTTACCTTCACCTATGAGAGGGATAGTCTGTGCAAAAGTCTCACTCTTGACCTCTTCACTCTCAGATCCACTTTTTATACTGATCAAGGGGACTTTATCTTTTTCAACTACGCTAGGAGAGAATCCAAAAGCTGTTGCTCCCACAACTATCAGCGCTATTAAAGTCCTAATCGAATGTCGCCGCTTGCCTAGCTTATATCTCTTACCCTCTCCTTTGGGCTCAAGTTCATGCCCTTCAGGCACATTCTGGCTCTCTACAATATTGCGGATCTTCTGATCCAACTGTTTACTCTGTTCAGGCTCTCTCTGGATTCTCGCTTCCGTCACCTCAGCCTCATGACCAGCGTCATTAAGTAACAGAGCTACCTCTCTCTCATACTCAGTTGCCTGAGCAGCTAAAAGGAGCGTTTTCGCTTCCACAATTGAGGGAGCGCCTATAAACCAGTGATGAACGTCTCGGCCTAGGGGTGTTAACAAGGATTCATAATCGGGCCATGTGGTTTTGTTAAAGAACACCACCAACCGAACATTAACACCTGGAAAATCAGAAAGAAGCTGTAACAGTAAAGTCCACTGGTCTTGCTCCACCAAATTGGCGTCATTAACCACCATTAAGGTAACTGGCATGCCAGCGGGTGGTTTTTGACGCGATTGGTCCATCGTCATTTGGGCTAGTAGTTGATTAAACCGTCTCAATAGCGCGTCTGTGTTAGTCGGTGGGAATATCTCCATCTTAAATGCGCTTACCTTTCGTAAACGAGAGATAAGCATCCTTGAGTAATACGTCAATACCACCTCATTAGCCCCAATCACAGCAAGCCCCAAAGAGTCCTGAACAACTGCGTCAAAGGCCAATCTAAAGTTATGCCTATCCTTGTTAGAATAGAAAACAGCTCCATGGTCAAGGTATTGCTCTAGATCCACGTCCTTATCTTTTCCTATATTTTTCATTTTTTATTGCCCTCCTCAGGCAAAAATTCATGACAGCTGAAATGTTCCGTCGGTGTTATATCGCATTTCCGTTGGGACTTCAGGATTCGGCTTGTCTGCCACCGATGCCCCTCTATTTAGGCTGTTCAAGCTAAAGACATAGGCGATAACTTGGGCAACCGCGTAATATAAGGATTCTGGAACAGGCTCTTGGATGTCGGTTGTAAAATAAAGCGCGCGCGCTAAGGTGGGTGCGGAAAATACTGGGACACCCTTCTCTTTGGCTCTCTCTCGAATGCCTTGAGCGAGAAAATCGACCCCTTTGGCTACCAACATTGGAGCCCCGGCACTTGAAGGGTCATAGCTTAGTGCAACAGCAAAGTGTTCTGGATTTACAACAATAACGTCAGCATCACCTACCGCGTCCATCATTAGCGACATAGCCATTTCGCGCTGTTTGCGTCGAATCTGTGCCTTTACCTCAGGTCGACCTTCAGTGTCTTTAAATTCATCCTTTATTTCTTGTTTAGTCATCTTCATTTTTTTATTGTGTTCGTAGATCTGATACGGCACGTCAATACCGGCAGCTACGATTAATGTGAGTGTCACCCATACCACTCCGCTTGCAATAATCTGGCCCGCCCCAACCATAGCTGGTTTTATCCCCATAAACCCCAGTGCAATCAAAGCATCGAAGTTACTGCTAACGACAAGATAAAGAACGGTTCCGACCAAACTGAACTTGAGTATTGCTTTGGTCAGATCCACCAATGCCTTCATACCAAATATCCGCTTAAGCCCGTTTATAGGATTAATTTTGCTTGCTTTTGGCGCCAGTGCTTTTACAGAGAAGTTATAGCCACCGAGCAATCCTGCTGCGGCAAATGCAATGATGACTGTCAAAGCAAAAATTGGCAGCATCACCAACATGCTTTCCAAAGCATGACGCCCAAACACAACGGGTAAGAGGCTTGTATCAAAGATATCTTTGCGGTCAAATACAAACCCTCTGGAAAAAATCTCCCCCAGCCTCATAGCCAGAGTGCCGCCAAATAAATACATAAAGAGCGCAAGCCCAATCATCATGGCTGCAACAGACAGTTCCTGAGATCGAACGATCTGGCCATCCTCTCTAGATTTCTCAAGGCGCTTAGCGGTAGGCTCTTCGGTACGCTCTTCGCTAGAAGACTCATCTGACATTAGGTGCCACCTAACGCTTGACCTAAAATGTCAAATGCTTGTTGCCATAACCATGTAATGCGAAAGCCGATACTTGACATAGACATTAGGAGCAGCAACAACCCCGCCAGTATCATTGCAGGAAAGCCCACAGCAAAAATATTCAGTGCTGGTGCCGCTCTTGTGATAACACCTAGACCCATATTGATTAACAACAAAGAAGCCATCATGGGCATCCCGAGAAGTACGGCACCGATGAATATCATGGAACTCCACTGGATCATCAACGCCGACAGGGCCTGCATATCGATCATTGCTGCTATTGGTAGCAGCCTAAAGCTCTCTAGCAAGAGAGAAATAACAATAACATGCCCCCCCAACCCTAAAAATATAAGGGTTGAGCAAACAACAAGAAACTGTGAGATAACCGGCACATTGCCCATATTCGCATCTATCATATTCGCCATGCTCAAACCCATAGACGTTGATATACCCTGGCCACCTACGATTAGCGCCGCATTAACAATTTGTAATATAAGGCCCATGGTCACGCCGATAAAAACTTGAACAACCATTTCTTTTAGCCCCAAAGCGGTAATTGGGTCGATAACTGGCCAATCGAACAGGGGATAGATCAACCAGGTTAATAAGGCTGCTAGCAATACGCGTATCCTTACGGTGACTGCCTGTAGCGAAAAAAATGGTGCCGCTAAAAGAAAGGCGGACACTCTAACCATCGGCCAAAGTAGCCTATAAAAATAATCAACAATTTCGGAAACTAAAAAATCCATCACATAAACAGCGTGGGGATACGCTCGAAAATACGTCTAAAAAAATCAACCATGACAGCAATCTGCCAACCGCCAAAGACAACAAGGGCCAAAACCATAACGGCAAGTTTGGGGATAAAACTTAGCGTCATTTCTTGTATTGAGGTTGCCGCTTGAAAAACGCCTACTAAAAGGCCGACGCATAGGGCTGTTCCAAGCAGCGGTGCTGCGACCAATACCGCTATCCATAGTGATTCTCTACCCAAATCTATTACTTGTGCCGCGTCCATCTGATCGTCCTTAGGTAATCGCAAAGCTGGCTGTCAAAGAGCCCATAATTAACGACCATCCATCAACCAAAACAAACAGCATTAACTTAAATGGCATAGATATCATCATCGGAGAAAGCATCATCATTCCCATGGACATCAAGACACTCGCAACAACCAAATCAATAACAATAAAAGGAATATAAATGAGAAAGCCGATGGAAAAAGCGCTTTTTAGCTCAGAGGTAATAAACGCTGGCACTAAGGTTGAAAAAGGCACGTCTGCGGGGGACGTTATATTGGTGTTGTTGGCTATCTCGACGAACATAGCAATATCCGTTTCGCGCGTTTGGTTAAGCATAAAGTTTCTAAAGGGCGCCTCCGCGTTCGCAATAGCTACCTCAAAGGAGTGTTGTTCTTCAAAATAGGGGGTTATCGCATCATCATAAACGGCAGTGATGACGGGCGACATAATAAATATTGTCAGGAAAAGAGAAATTCCTACGAGTACTTGGTTTGGCGGGGTTTGTGCGGTACCTAGCGCTTGTCGCAGTAAAGACATCACTATAATAATACGTACAAAAGAGGTCATCATAAGTAATAGCGACGGCAAGAGCGTAAGTACAGTCATCAAGGCAAGTAGCTGGAGCGTTAAACTATATTTGGTGCCACCACTGCCATCATCAATCATATTCACAATTGGCAGACCGGTTTGGGCAACAGCTGGCAATGCGAGTAACCCGCCAATTACAGCAAGGCCGACAGCGGACCCCTTTAAAATTTTGCCCGCACGCTCCAGCCCAGACGGCTCTGAATGGATATCCGCATCCTGTTTATTCATAATCCATCTGTACACAACTTAATCCTTTCTGCCGGTTTTGGCTTGAGCAAAGAGCTTCCCAAAACTATTTTCCTGTTGCTTAGTTTTGTCTAGGACAGCCTCATTTTCCTTAGCCTTGGGTTGGTGATCACTCTGGCGAGGGGGGTCCACCCAACTACCTAACTGCGTCAAACTATGCGCCGTTAGCCCAATCAAGACTTGCTCTCCATTTACGCTGACTAATACTAATTTTTGCCGGCTGCCAAGGTTTTTTATTTCAAGTAACTCTATTCTTCGCGCTCCAGACAAGTTAATAGCCGCACTATATTTTTTGATTCCAAATAGAGTTGCCGCCAACAAGGCTATCACCGTCACAAACGATGCCATCATTGTTAGAACTTCACTGTACCCAATTGATCCCATATCAAACTGCTCTCTCTAGAGATTTTTGACCCGCTCTGACGCCGGGACCACATTAGTTAACTTCACACCATAACGCTCGCCCACAAGAACGACCTCGCCCTGAGCGACTCGCGTGTTATTAACTAATAAATCAAGGGGTTCGCCCGCAAGTTTGTTTAGTTCAACGACGCTCCCTTGACTCAGACTCATAATGTCTCGTATTTTTAGTGCGGTTCTTCCTACTTCTAGAGATAGCGTAACCGCAATATTTTGAAGTACATCAGAATCAATTTTAGTCTTCGTTGAACCATCGGATAATTGCTCCGGATCTCCTGATCGAACGTCTTGGTCTGTTGCATTTTCTTTTAGGTCTTCCATAATTTTCTCGCTTGACTACTTAATTAATTGTTAGATAAGGCTTGAGACTTGATCACTTTGAGTACGCAAAAGAGCTAACCACTTGCACTGCCATGTTTGACCCTTGAGTGCCAATATTCCCCTCAAAAGCTGTCGTATTTTCGACATCGACTTTTGCGAGAGTAGGTTTAGAAAAATAAACGATGTCGTCTTCTCGCAAAGATTCGAACTCTTTTAAGGTTGTGTTGATTTGCGCCAGGCTAACCGTTAGCTCTAGCTCAGCATCCATAACGGCCGCCTCTAAATTCTTACTCCACTGCGAAGCCAAATCGTCTTTACCAACATCTAAAGGAGGCCTAAGAAACGAGTTTCTAATTGATTTAAGAGCATAATACGGGTATATAATTTCAATAGCCCCGCCACCCTCGGTCAACTCAAGGTGAAACCGACTAACAAGAGCTAATTCATGATCCTTCATTGTTGCGGCTTTTCGAGGATCACTAATGAAAGCGACTCCAGAGCAGTTAAGCGGCTGTATCGGTGCCCAGGCTTCTTGCAATGCGCCAAACACGATATTCATCAAAATGTTATTTATGGATATTTCGGTTCGTGTGAAAGCTTTATCTGCGCCCTCTCTCTCATTAGAAGCCTTCCCCCCGCCAAAGAAGCTATCAAAGCACTGAGAAATGAGGCTTGGGTCAATCACCACCAAAGCCTCTCCATGGAGAGGTCTAGCTCGGATAATATTTATAGCCACTGGGGTTTTTAGCTTCTTTAGATAGTCCCCATAAGTCTGAATTTTGACTTGCTCCGCTGCACCCCTCGAGGACGTCTTTAAAATTTTTGAAAGCCGCTGTCTGAATAGAACAAGAAATCGATCATTAATAGGGTTGATCGCGCTAGTATTCATCCCTTTTGAACTTTCTTCATTAATCAGGTCATGCTTCATCGCTCTAGCATGCGTATTGAGCCCCGTATTTGACTCTATCGAGCCATCCTTAATGCCTGCCGCCAACGCGTCTAACTCTTCTGGCGATAAAATGTTTTCTGTGTCGGCCATCTTGACCCTCCCTTGTTAAATTCTGACGACTATCGCTTACTGGCTAATCTCGGCTATTGAACGATAAACTCAGTGAAATAAACTTCCTGAATGTCTCGGCTACCAATGCGGCTTTCTAGAACATCATTTATCGTGTCTCTAAGTTCAACCGCTAAGTTATCTCTAAAACCGTCTGTTGGAACTCTGTCCTCTCGTTGCTCCGAAAGAACCTTTAGAAGGCTGCTACGGACTGGAAACGCATGCTCTTGTATTTGTTCAACAAGCGTTGCGTCCTCATTTTCTGTTAGCATTACAGCAATTTGAACTTGAATCATTCTTTGCGAGTTATAGAGATTACTTAAGAATTCCGGCTTTATTTCAAAATATGTTTGCTCTCCCTCAATAGCAGTTTTGTTGTCATGTTGCTGTTCGTCGTCCGCTCCTTCAGCAGCGGTACTGTCTGAATTTTCGGCGTCTTCCATTGCGGTGATGGCGCTTTCAGCATCGACCTCTGGATCAAAGAACCCAACGGCGAACAAAGTTCCGCCTACAGCTCCTGCCAGCACTATCAACGCCAACAGTGCAATCAGAAGAATCTTCACTATTGGCTTTTTTGTTGGTGTCCCACTGTCTTCATTTACTTCTTCGTTACTCATTTCTCATCTACCCTATTAATATAAAAGTGACCTGTGTTGTGGTGAATTGTCACTCTAAATTGTGACATCCAGGCCGTGGGTTAAATTTTGTTTCTTTTCCGTATTCAACGTCACTTCTAGCACCGCCGTTTTTGCATGAAGGTCTGGCTCATCTCCATTCTCCCCTCTCTGAGAAGGTGTCGGAGTTTCGTCATGTTTCCCTTGATTTCCGCTCCCCAATCCCAAGTAAGCAGTTTCTATGCCATGTTGTCGTAATTCCTCTTTTAATCTTGGCATTCCATCCTGTAGTAGCTCTCGTGTAATCGCCTTAGACGCATTAAAATAGGCCTCTAACTCGCCGCCTCTCATCTCGAGATGTATCTCTATGCGTCCTAAAGATTTAGGATGAATATCCAATTCCACTTGCCAAACTCCTTTTGAAATCTGAGCGCTAAGTCGCTGTCCTACAGCCTCCGTCAACCGTCTAGACATATCTAAATGCTGTTCTTGCTTGCTAACTGAAAGTTCGTCTTGGCTGTCAACTGACATTCGCTTCCCAGACACATCCACCAGATTTATAGGGGGCTCTGCATGTTTAGCTTGAATTAATATAACGTCATTGGGTTCGCCGTCTAACAGAGAAGGCTCAATTTTTACTGGTAGACTCCAGCTGTTGAAGATTTGTGGCGCTTCTATTTTCGCGCTCGGCAGCGGCAAATTAATTGGCTCTGATACCATTAACGTTCGGGGGCCTGCTGGTTGCTCGCTGTTTCTATTTAGCAATTTTTTAAGAATTGGATTGTTCAATTTTAAATCGTGAATACTTGGCCCTGGCAGACTTTCCTTTTTAGCCATGTCTTTTGCTGAATCAATTAGGTCTGACCCTTCGCCCACAGTATATTGTTTTGCCTGTATGGAAATCGTCTTTGCTGGAAGTACTTCTGGAAACGGGTTTAGCGCTAAAAAGGCCCGTTTCAAGTGCTGCTCTACCCCCGGATGTGTTTCTGAACCCGCGGATTGGTCTGCCATCAAAAGAGCGAGTAAATCAGCATCTACTCCCTGAGATTGTGCAAATTCTTCGATGCTCTCATTCGTTGGTTCTTCACCCCCGACAATTAGTAACATACCCCCTTTTAAGGTCTTACTTTGCAGAGTTGTCTGAGACAACGGAACATGCGGCAGAGCCTCGCCATTTTCTGGCATTTCTATGCCACTTCTTACCACCGCGACCTGATCAATACTTTGTTTAAAAATATTACTGAATTCTGTGCGCTGATCTCCTGCGGCAGGCGTTTGCAGCCCTGCATCCTTTAATTCAGGCACCATTGTTATATTATCTTGACTGAGCAGTAACCCCGGTAAATAAACCATAAACATCATTCTCCAATCAGATCTCTTCTAGGACACTTATCGTTTGCAAGACATATGCCAAGTCTTATTAAAGCAACTGCCTCCTGAGATTAAATTGGGTAATACTTTGAATTTCGAGCTCTTGGTTTTCTTTGCCCATCAACACTTGTTTTTGAGCTTCTCTCTCTCTTTGGACTAAAAATTCCGCTTTCAGTTTTTCTTGATTAGCTAATATTAGGACCTTTTGCGCCTTTCCATAGTCAACTTCAATCTCCATGTATTCGTGAGAACTTCGATTTTGAAGGTCCATTAACTGCACAATAAATTTTCTACAGTTATCTATTTCTATGTACCCAAGGGTGTCGCTCTGAAGCGCATTGGAAAGGCCGGAATACTCGACCAATAGAGCTGCTATTTTGCTTTGCCTTGCGATAATTTTGTGTTTTCGCTGAGTGATTTGCTCTAGTCTAGATCCTGCCCTAAGCGCCGCAGTGTTAGCTTGTGAAGCAAGCACCTCCCAAACTGTATTAATATTTGAACCCATTAGGTCTGCTCCATTAGTTGCTGAAGTAACTCTTGGCTTTTCTCAAAGCTGACCGCTGTCGTGCCATCTTGCTGCAATAAAGCATTTATCTTGGGCCTTAGGTGAATTGCTAGATCTATTTCAGCATCCGATCCCGAATCGTAGGCACCCACCTGAATCAGATCTTTATTCTGTTGGTATAGCGCCCAGAAATGTCGTAGTCGGTTGGCGCTTTTTTGTAGTTCCGGCGTTAATAAACTATTCATGACACGAGAAATTGAGCCCGCTAAGTCGATAGCCGGATAGTGTGCTGCATCCGCCAGCTCTCTAGCCAACATAACTTGTCCGTCTAAAGATGCTCGAGCAATATCTACAACAGGATCAGATCGGTCATCCCCCTCTGCGAGGACCGTATAAACAGCGGTGATTGCGCCAACACCATTACGCCCAACACCCGCTCTTTCAATGAGCTTAGGCAAAAGTGCAAACACCGATGGAGGATAGCCTTTCGCTGTAGGGGGTTCGCCAATAGCTAATCCGATCTCACGTTGAGCATGGGCAACACGCGTTAAGCTGTCGCACAATAACAATACATTTTGTCCGCGATCTCTAAAGTATTCCGCGATCAAGTGGGTGAGGTTGGCTGCCTTTAGTCGAATGACTGGCGACTCATTAGCCGGGGAGGCCACTATAATTGCCTTCTTTAAGCCTTGCTCCCCCAGAGTTTGATGGACAAATTCTTGAACCTCTCGCCCTCGTTCACCGATAAGTCCTATTACAACTACATCTGCCTCAGTGTTGCGTGTAAGCATTCCCATCAACACGCTTTTACCTACGCCAGACCCAGCAATCAAACCAATACGTTGCCCTTGCCCAAGGGTCAAGCAGGTGTTAATTGCCTTGATGCCGGTGTCAAGAATCTTGTCAATGGAGCCTCGCTCCATTGGATTAATCGCACTCCCCTCTAGACTTCGATAATCGTCATATTGAATCGGCCCCTTGCCGTCTATTGGGCTGCCAAGTCCATCAACTACTCGACCAAGTAGTTGTGTGCCAAGACCGCCTTTGCTATTACTCGAGCGAACCCATATTCGGGCTCCGGGACCAATGCCCGCAGGCTCTGTAAACGGCATCAAATAAAGAATGTCGCCGTTAAATCCAACGACTTGAGCATCTATAAATGAGCCTAATTCAAGGTGCTCTATCTGGCAGTGTGCCCCCAGAGGGGCTGCAATTCCCAAAGCCTCTAGCGTCAAGCCAACCACCCTTACTATTTTACCGCTGGTGTTCGTCTTGGGCGCTCTCAGTTGAGGAATTAATTGCTTTACTTGAGATGAGAAATCAATCATCTGCTGGTACCTCGGCGAAAAGGCTCTCTGATAGCGCCTCTAACCTATGTTCTATCAGATCCTCAATGGCGCCACTATTTACACTTAAAACAACACTGCCTTGAGATAAACTATCATTTGGTCTCAAGTCTAAATGTGCCAGGTCCTCAGCAAGGTTCGATCGAACTTTGCCTAGGTCGTCCGGATTAAGGGTTATCACGATGGAGCTTGGTCCTTTTTCTTGAACCTCCTCTAGCACCCCCCGGATAAGCCTTTCAATAGCGTCACTTGAGATACTGAGCTCCCCTCGTACTAATTGCTGAGCTAAATGTAACGACAGGGTCTTCAATGGTTCAAAAAAAGTAGTTGCCTTTTGTTGTTCCTGGTAAATACTTTGGGTAATTTCTAAGAAACTATCCCGTACGCTCTTCCATTTTAGCTCTGCTTCCTCAAAGCCGCGCGCATGACCGTCCTCAAACGAACCTTGCTTGGCTTGATTAAACACAGCCATTGACACAACCATGGGATCAGGCTCATCTTCCACTGTTTTGTCTACGGTTTTTTCTAGCGTTTTATCTGATTCTGCTGGCGCCTCTATCTCCTCAGCCGTCACTACAGGATTTATCTCTTGCGGCTCCCAACGCCTAAAGACCGCCTCTCCAGTGCTGGAGCTTTGGTTTGTCCAAGATACTGCAGCAAAGTCTTTAGCCTTTTTATCGGCGGCCAAAAGATCATTTAAGCGCCAGCTGACAGACGATTTTTCATTAGACAAAATCATCCCCTTTCCCGACCAAGACTATTTCGCCATCATCGGCTAACTTTCGGGCAATGCGCATGATGTTTTTCTGTGCGGCTTCCACTTCGGCAATCCGAATTGGCCCCTTCGCCTCCATATCATCCAAGAACAGGAGCCGCGCTCGCTCTGACATATTGCTTAAGAAGTTTTCCTTGGTCGCATCATCTGCACCTCTGAGGGCCGCCATTAACATTTCGCTTCCCGCGGCCGACAGTAATTTTTGAATTCCTTTGTTGTCCACCTCCGCTAAATTATCAAACGTAAGCATTTTGTCTTGGATTTGTGTTGCCAAGTTTTCATTGCTTTGGTTCATGGCATCCATCACTTCTGTAACCACTTCAGCCTTTGCAAAGTTCATGATGGTTGCTGCTGTTTCAATTCCACCAAAATTTGACGATTGCGCAGAAGTATTTGCAAACTGCTGGGTCATGATGCCCTCAAGCTCCTTCATGGCCGCGGGCTGAATAGCGTCTAATGTTGCTACTCGCTGCATTATTGGAGACCGCTGCTCTTCTGGCAGAAATCCTAAAACCTGTGCCGCAACATCCCCTTCGAGGACTGACAGTATAATTGCTGATATTTGAGGGTGTTCATCACTAATAATTTCTGCAATGGAGCGAGCGTCCATCCACTGTAAAATTTCTAACCCTTTACTCGACGTGGCAGGCATTATTTTACCCAAGACCGTGGCGGCCTTTTCTTCTCCTAGCGCTCGGTTTAAAACCTTTTGGACGTAGTCAGCAGTACCAAGACCTAAATTGGTCTGATTTTGGATCGTGAGAATAAACTCATCTAGTACTTTATTGACTAAGCCTTGAGACAGATCCGACACCGCGACCATCGAGGTCCCTACATTACTGACCTCTTTAGGACCCAAAAATTGAATAATATCCGCTGCCTGCTGTTCTCCAAGTAACAGCATAATCACCGCTGCTCGCTGACTACCGGACATCATTAAATAGTCATTTTGAATAGCCTCTTCTTGTGGATTCAGCTCTACCGCCTGTTGCTGCTTCTTTGCCATTTTAATTTCCTCGCTGCGTTTAGGCGTCTCGAATCATTTTCTTTAGTACATTAGCGACTCGACCAGAATCCTCGCCTACAAGCAATCTCACCGCCTCAACCTTATTGTCATAGCTATTTGCCGTATCAAGCATGCCATTGGACCCTCCTGATTGGCCCACACCAGTCCTTGCCTCACCCTTACTTAAAAAGGCTTCAGCGGAGGAGTTCGCTACATTACCCAAAGATACCGCTTCATTTGATGAATAAACCGCAATTGCCGGCCTTACCACTAACAACAATAAAGCAATAAATACGACGGCTATTCCCAAACTTTTAATCAGGCTGATCAGCTGAGTATTTTCATACCAAGGCTCTGTTATTGGCTCAATAATCATCAGCGGCTCAAAGCGAGCCGACACAATTGTCACTACGTCCCCTCGATCCGCATTAAAGCCAACCAGACTTTTCACTAAATCAGAAAACCGCTCCAGCTCTTTTTCTGAAAATTCACCGTCGTCTGTATCCTGCCTTTCTATCTGATCTTCACCTGCCAAGACCTCGGCTGTAGGCGGATTAACCACAACAGCAACAGATATCCTTTCCACCGCACCACCTTGTCGCTTGACATGCCTTACCGCTCTATCCATTTCATAGTTGCGCGTGGTCGTGCTGCTAAGGGTGTTGCGGCTGAGAGACTGTGCTTTATCAGTATTGTCGGGCAGCTGTGAAGGCGTGGTATTTGAAGTGGCACCAGGAATCCCGATCGCCTGGGATCCCTCTTTTTGCTCTAGGCTTAAGGTTTCCGACCTGGCGCGCGGACCATTATCATTACCGTCATATTCTTCATAAGTTGATTCGGTTTCAGTGAAGTCTATCTGTATATCAACCTCAGAACGTACATTGCCGGGCCCAACAACGGGCGATAAAAATGCTTCAATTCGGTTGCGGTAGGTTTCCTCCATGCGCTGCTTATGAGACATTTGCTCAGCGCCCCTCTGCAGTGAGCTAAATCCCTCGGCATTGCTCAATAATTTACCGCGCTGGTCTACAACAGACACATTCTCCGTTGCAAGGTAGGGAACACTTGAGGCAATCAGATGAATGATTGCCTGCACCTGTGACTCTGAAATGACTCTGCCTGGAAATGGAGAAATAACCACCGATGCTTTTGCCTCTGTTCGGTTTCTTACAAAGACACTTTGCTTCGGCGACGCTAAGTGGACTCGGGCTGACTCAATGGTAGAAATTTTCGCGATACTAGCTGCTAACTCTCTTTCGATTGCAGAAATATAACGAACCTGCTCCATGAATTGACTTGTTGTCATAGCCGCTTCTTCACTAAGTGAGGCCATGCTGCTCGTCGCGCTGCTTTGAGGTAATCCTCGTGAAGCTAGATAAAGTCGAGCCTCATGATACCGAGAGGACGGCACCTCCAGTTCACCTGTTTGAGCGTCTATTTTGGCACTAAAGTCAGCGCTAGAGAGTGCTTCAAATGCAGCCTGGCGATCTGCCTCTGATAACCCAGGGTAGACTGTTCTGTAGGGCGACGCTTGGCTCCAAGAATAAACGATGGCAAATAACACGATCGTCATCAGGGCGATAATAGCCGGCATTGCCCTTTTAATCGCTGGCTGGGATATCACTTGTCGAATCCTAGCATCTGATCGGGCTACGCGCCCACCTTGCTGCCCTGTCTGCCGCGCGGTCATGCCTTGCGGTTGTGCCGCACCGACTCCTGGTGTCAGAGTATTTAGCGCTACGTCTTGTGGTGTTGCTACTATATCGACCATATCTCTTATCTCTTCACTATTTCTAAACTGGCATATTCATGATGTCTTCGTAAGCTTTTAGCACCTTGTTCCTTATTTGGAGGGTAGCCTCAAAAGCTAACGATGATTTTTGCATACTCATCACAACATCCGTCAACGGGATATCCTCGCCCTTCTCATAGGCAGTGCGGTTGGCTTTGGAGGCTTGTTGCATTTCGTTGACCTCTTGTAATGCTCCTTTTATGCTATTCGCAAAACCAGACGGCTCAGAGGCTTCAGTTGCGGCCAGCTCATTAGGTTGAAGCTTGACCCCTTGGGCGGCTTGACCTTGATAGCTCCGAATTTGACTTAACATAGATTCAATATTTTGTATGTTTGTTGGATTTACCACTAATATTCCCTTATCTTTTATCGTGCGTAAGCTCGAGTTACTATCATTCCCTCTTTACGGAACCCCTGTAATTTATGTCGCAAGGTTCTAGGGCTGATTCCTAATTTTTCCGCTGCTTGGTCTCGATTTTTTGATTCCTGGAGCGCGTTCAAAATAATTTGGCATTCGCTGACTTTAATGGCGCTGAACAAAGATTCAGTCCGATTAACATTCAGAGAAGCCGCTTGCATTTGGGTGTCGCTCTCTTGCTCAACAATGGATCCCGAGCCATAGCTTTCCCCTGGCGCCGTAAGTGGGTCACCCCGATGGCCTGGCACTCTCGGAGGAATTCCCTCTGAAAATGGAAGGTCGTCAAATATAAGGTGCTCTGGCTGTATGACGCCTTGGCGAGACAAGACCTGAGCCCTGATGATGACGTTTTGCAATTCACGTACGTTGCCCGGCCAATGATAAGACGCCAACATTTTTGCGGCGCTGGGTGTTATCGCTAGGCTATGGCCATTTGAGAGGTGGCTATCCAAAAACTGGTCGGCTAAAGGCAAAATATCTAATGGCCTCTCGCGCAATGGCGGTAATGTTATTTTGAAGGTGCTGAGCCGGAAATAAAGGTCTTCGCGAAACGAGCGTTCCACAATGGACGTCTTCAAATTGCGGTTAGTTGCCGCTATGACCCTAATGTTTAAGTCTATGGGCTTTTGTCCGCCCAACCTTGTCACTGTGCGCTCCTGCAAAATTCTAAGGAACTTCGCTTGCAAGTTAAAGGACATCTCGCCAACTTCGTCTAAGAATATGGTCCCTCTTTGAGCTTGCTCAAATAACCCTGGCTGTAATTTTGTCGCGCCTGTAAATGATCCTTTTTCATGGCCAAAAAGCATATCTTCGATGAGGGTCTCTGACATCGCGGCACAGTTAAAGGCAATAAATGGTGCTGCATGCCGAGGAGAGGCGTCATGTAATATCCGCGCCAGCACCTCTTTACCAGAACCGGTGGGCCCGGTAAGTAAAACCGTCACGTCTGTTTCTGCAACACGCTCTGTCAAAGCAAGTAACTTTCTGCTTTTAGGATCAACAAACACATAAGCAGATTGATGATCATGTTTGGGCACTTCAATACCCTCGATGATTGTCGCCCAATCTCTAGCGTTAGTATTGTGCGCGGGAACAACGGTCGCAACGCCCTGCTTCATGGCCTCGATCCCCTGCTCAAACTGATCCAAGCCCAGCCTAACGACAATAGGCGTTATTAGCGCTAATTGTTGTAACTGTCTCTTTAGTTGCCCAAGCTCTTCCAGCCCCTCACCGGGTCTGATAACCACAATTTCAGCCCACTCTAAACTCTGGCTCGATAGCTCACTAATACTCCGTTGCTTGATTTCAAGGCCATATTCACCAAACCCTACAAGATTAGTTGGCGATAATCTCCCCGATGAATCAATCCATAATATTAAAGGCGCTGTGCAGTTAGCCACTTTACTTTCCTCTGTATAATTGCCGCTTTGGCTTTAGAGAGGAATAAGCAAGGAGCATGCCACTTTTATATTTCCATATAAATCAATATCTTAGGAAAATTTAGAGAGTGAGTGTCAATTATCTGCCAGGGGGTAAGAGTCAGAAAAGCGACGCTCTTATGGCTGTGATTAATGCGGAAAAACTATTGGCTTGCGGAGATACTTAGTGCATTCCGTATTTATTGATTTTTTCAATTAACGTTGTTCGGTGTAAGCTGAGTAATCGAGCCGTTTTTGACACGTTGCCTTCTGCCTTGCTAAGCGCCTCTTTGATAAGCCGACGCTCAATCTCAAGGAGATGCTGCTTTAGCTCCACGCCTTCATCCGGAAAGTCTGGCCCGCCCTGCGCAAGGTTAATCACTCTTTGCACCTCATCGATAGAGGTGTCTAGATTTGTGGGTACTAGGGCTTGATCCTTGATCCCTGTCCCGCCAAATATATGTTTTTCGAAATGCTTTAACTTCCTCGAAGCCAGTTTCTTTCCTGGGCTATGAAGGGAGGCTCTATTTTCTGAGTCCTTTCCTTGCATTAGTTTTCGAATGCCGGAGGGTACCATGCTGGCTGGAACCTTATGCAGGTCAACTTCTTGTTGTGCATACAGTGCGGTATATCTATCAACTAGATTGGACAACTCCCGCACGTTTCCTGGCCAATCATAGTCAATCAACAATCTCATCGAGGCCTGGGATATTGAGATAGGGGCTTGTTTTGTTTTAGCTTTTTGCTTAGAAAAATAATCAATGAGTATTGGAATATCTTGGGCTCGGTCAGCCAACGGGCTAACTTCAACAGGCATAATATTTAGGCGAAAATATAGATCTTTCCGAAAACGCCCTTGCTCAACGAGCTCTTCAATATTTTGGTGGGTAGCCGCAATAACTCTAACATCTATGGGAATAGAGCCTAATGAGCCAACCGGATCGACCGTTCTTTCTTGCAATACTCTGAGAAGTTTTACTTGAAGATCCATAGACATGTCCCCTATTTCATCAAGAAATAAAGTTCCTTTGTCCGCCAGCTGAAATCGCCCTTTGCGGTCTGCAATAGCCCCTGTAAAGGAGCCTTTTTTGTGCCCAAATAATTCACTTTCGAGCAGGTCTCTAGGAATCGCTCCACAGTTAACTGGCACAAACGGTGACCTGGCGCGCCCGGAACACCCATGCAGTGCTTTTGCGACAAGCTCCTTCCCTGTCCCACTTTCACCAAGAATCAAAACTGTTGAATCGCTGGGGCCGACCAGTTTGATCAGCGCGCGAAGAGCTTTTATCTCTGGACTGAGCCCAATGATTGAATTTAATTCTGCCAACTTTCCCTAGCCTTTGTTGTCTTCCTTGACACCACTTGCGCAAACCGCCCGAGCTAAAAACCCACTAATATATGTGAGGATACGACGCGCTATTACAAGTGTGCCATACGAATATGAATTAGTAAATACCTTCAAATTCAATGTTCTTGGGGCTTATAGCAAATAAACTCATTCATTATTATGCTTTTACACATAATTATTGGTGTTTAGACGCTTTCGCCAAATAAGTAACAATATTCTCCTTTCCTGCTAAGGATGGCCGGCATTATGCCGATATAGTGGTTGTCTTTAATTAAACTGGTATTAACTATTATGAAAGGAAGATATAGCCACGGAGCCAACGCTTACCGCAATGTGCGAACGACAACCGCCGCCCCATACTCAGATAGCTTACAGCTCATACAAATGCTTTTTAGCGCTCTAGTCGAGGCTCTGGCCGAAGCAGAGGGCCACATGAGTCGAAATAATTTTGAACAAAAAGCTTATTCTCTCAACAGGGCCATTAAAATACTCTCAGGATTACAAGATTCTTTGGATTTTGACAAGGGTAAAGAGCTCGCTCTTAATCTGTCTGATATTTATGATTATTCAAGGCGAAGCTTGCTAAAAGCAGGTATAAAAAATGATCTTCCCCTCGTTCGGGAGATTAGAAGGCTTATGACAGAAATTGACAGCGCCTGGCAGCTCCTGCCAAACGCTCTAAATCACCAACCAGTCCCACTAGCTTCCTAACTGGAGGCTAGTGCTTATTTTGTTGCGACCCTGCACCCCTTTTGATTGACACATTAAATAGCAGAGATGATAACTTCGATGCGTCGGTTACGGGACCTTCCTGGGGCGGTGTTATTCTTCACAAGCGGCTTCATATCTGCCATCCCGCTGGCCATAATGTTTCCATGCACCTGCGGTGTCACCCCGAGTAAATACTCGACGACTGCTGCCGAGCGTGCGGCAGAGAGGTCCCAGTTGGTACGAAATTGCTCGTTATACGCCATAGGAACGCTGTCCGTATGGCCCTCAACGGCAATTAGCCCGCTAACATCTCTAAGGGAAACGCCGAGCTTGTTTAGAATATTTTCAAACCCCGGTTTTATAGCAGCACGGCCGCTGGCGAAGGACCCCTGCTCTGCAAGGCGAATAATAATTCTCGCATCCTCCCTTAGCACCTCAGCCTGTCCTTTATTTATTTCGTCAACCAGAGCTTGCCTAATGGCTTGATACTGGTCGGCAAAAGCGGCCTCTCTAGACAATCTGGTTTGCTCGCCAGCCTTGGTCTGTTGACTAACATATTCGACTTCAATCTCTCGTTCGGTCGTTGTTTGCAGGTCGGCCACTTTAGCGTATATCTGTATATCCTGCTCTCGCACTTTAACCCCAGAAAAAGAGTAGTCTCCAGGCCAATAATCGTCGTTGACATCTTCGGATAGAATTTCTATCACCGTTTTAAATTTGCCCTCTCGAATTCTAACGCGCCCAACTGCAATTTCCTTCGCAAGAGCGATCTCGAGCGCCTCAATGTCAGCGTTCACAGTATAAGTCTGACGCTTGTTGAACCGGGTGAGGACTATATCTTTTAGCGGCTTTATGTCGGTCGTTTCCTCTTTAAGGACCTTAACAAGCGTCTTCTCTAGTTGAGCTGGAGAAAATGTTTTGGCTATAACGTTGTCGCCCTCAGGGCGGTTAACAACGGGTAACTGATTTTGCACCCCAAATTTCCCCTCTTTTTTCCCCGCTGTCATTTGGGCGCCGCCGTCCTCCGTATTATTAAATGCAATTAGTAATACAAAAAATGCCATGAGTAAAATTGCCATATCGGAGAAGGTCGCCATCCACATTGCCACTCCCTGAGGGCACGCCTTGCATCGACTTTGGTCACTTTCCTGACCCTGCTCCTCATCCATTAGCCTTGAGTGTCTCCCTTGTTGCCGCACTAACGATAATTTCAATTCGACGATTTATCGCACGCCCCTCGCGCGTATCATTTCTCTCTAAGGGTCTAGAATCGGCAAACCCCGCAACAACCAAACGATTTGTTTTTATTGCTGAGCCATTAATAAAGGCCGCGGCCACAGAAGACGCACGGGCAGTAGAAAGATCCCAGTTTGAAACAAAGCTTTGACTAAACATAACGGGCATATTGTCAGTATGGCCTTCAATTCTTATCCTTCCGCTTGAGGAGGCCAAAACTACCCCTAGTCTCTGCAGCAAATTCCTGGCTATGGGCTTAAGCCCTGCTTGTCCCGAATCGAAAGAGTCCTGGCTGGCCAGGCGAATCATCAAATGATCATCTTTTAATACAACCTTAAGCATGCCTGCACTAAGGTCTTCAAATAAGGCTTGCTGTATATTCTCGTACTGCCGTTTAACGTCCCGCCTCTGTGCCTCAGCGTCAGCCGATAGGGGCCTAAGGTCCCGCACACGCAAATCAGCTTTAATCGCACTATTTGAATTAAGTGCAAGCACCTTAGCCGTTATGTCAATGGTGCTCTGCCTTACCCGCGCGCCCTTGAGCTCTCCGGCGGCGCCCTCTCCGGCTCCCCCGCTTGCAAATAGTGACTGTAATTCAACAATAACTATCCCCTTCTCAACCTTTACTAACGCCTCGCCTCGCTTAATCTCTTCGGAGAGCGTGCGTTTTAGATTGAGCTGTGTTTGCTCAATATTAACGTGGCCCTCTTCTGTTAAAAAATATTTTTCGCGGTACTGCCGTGTCGGATCGTCAGAATCTTTGAGGGGCTCGGGCAATGGTGTTGCTTTAGCAATAATGGCGGTAAAGCTTTCGTTTAACACGCTAGTTGCAGTGGGAATATCCACCATCAGTCTGTTTCTCTCAACACCAAAAGCCGAGCGGATCGTAGCCGCAAATTGGGCTCTCTCGCCAACATTTGTTGCAGTAAAAGAATATAGCAATGCAAAGAAAGCCATTAGCAAGATAGCCATGTCGGCAAAAGTTGCCATCCATGGGGGCGCTACGGGTTTACATTTTGGACAATCTTGAGTGTCTGCTTTCTGAGTTTCCATGGCGATAGGCCTGCTCCTTAGCAGGGGTTTTCAAGCATACGTCGGTTAGTGCGGGGATTTAGTCGTGGGCTATTCTGCTGCCTGAGCTATCTCTCGCTTTACCTTTGTCTTAGGCACCATAAAGGCAGACAAATGGTCCTCCAGCAGCCGAGGGTTTTTCCCGCTTTTCATAAACATTATTCCCTCGATAATGAGCTCGTTATTCTTTCCCTCTCGCATGGCGTAGCCCTCTAATTTCATGCCCATGGGGATACAAAATACATTGGCCAACACAGACCCATATAAAGTAGTCAGCAACGCGATAGCCATACTTGGCCCAATAGAGGAGGGGTCGTCAAGATTAGCCAGTAGGTTAACCAAACCGATAAGTGTCCCGATCATCCCCATTCCTGGGGCTAATTCAGCCCCCGCGCTAAGCATATCTGACCCCGATTCGTGTCGAGCGGAGGTGAGGTCCTTTTCTCTTTCAAGCGCATCTTGGATAATCTCTGGTTTAGTGCCGTCTACTAAGGCAGACACGCCTTTCTGCAAAAACCGGTTGGATATTTCTATCCTCTCAAGAGCAACCATGCCATCTTTGCGCGCCACCGTAGCAAGCTCTATAAGTTGGTCAATGAGCACCTCGGGCTCTTCAGTCTTATTTATAAAAACCTTCCCAATGACCGCACCAAGACTTACTGCGTCGGACAACTTGGATCGAAACAACACTATCGTGAAGGTTGCACCAACGACTAGGTATAGCGAACTGGTGTCAATTAACGCGCCCGGGTCCTCTACCGCAAGGCTAATAAAAAATACCGTTCCTAAGAGGCCTATAATTGATGCAATATCCATATGTCCGCCTGAATTCGATTGTCTTATCTAGGGCAGAATCATCTTTACTGTCATATCCCGCTTCCTTATTAACCTGAAACCAAATAATCACTAAGTCTAATCCTGCTTCCATAAAACATCGGCAGTTAGCGTCTAGGGTTTAGCGTTACATTTGGCTATTTGAGAAGTATTACTCAGCTGGTACAGCGGTTTTCCACTAGCCACTGCTCTCTCTGACCGGGGGTCTCAAAAGAAAAGACCTAATATTTTGAGCTTGCTGCCGATATAGAGTAAATCGAGGTAGTTTTACCGATCTTTCTCTGTGGAAAATACATAGGATAGGGTTATTAGGCAATTATAATGAAGAGCTCAAGGTATCTAAGGGGAAAAATATCGTGCAACGGTCGTCATCCATGGCCTCCTACAAAAGGCACCTTTGGCTTATCCTTCACCATAATCTGCCTTCTCTTAATGAGTGGGTGCGATCGTTACAGCGTCAAGCCTATCTGCTCTAGTGTCATCGGTCAGGAAAATCTCGGAGCCTTTTCCTATGGTCCTAGAGGTACCGCGACAGACACAACCACCGGGACTATCTGGTATCGATGTCCCGGAGGGTCGTATTATTTGCGCGATACTTGTTCTGGGGATGAATTGAAATTAACCTGGGATGGCGCTGTTGCATATGCAGAAGAGTTATCTGAAATTTCTGGTGTTAAATGGCGTCTTGCCACGCTGCCTGAGGTTAGATCCATTATCTCTCCTAGTTGTGTTGGTCCCGCAGTTAACCCCAATGTATTCCCCTCACTAAAAGCCACTAACCTCTGGACTTTGAGTCAAAGTAGTCGGCATGGTGATAGCTTCAGATGTACTCTTTACACCTACAACGGCGCGCACTCCTGCAAGCAACTCAAAAAATTCAAAAACCCCTTTTTGCTTGTTCAAACCTCCGATAGCTTGTTATAGCTAGGCTTCAGGTGTGAGCCCTTTCTTTAAGAAAAAGGCCAGGCAATCGTGCCCCTGAAGGCGCAACACATCGTAAGCGGGGAGACCCCTAGACTTAAACCCCATCAGAGAACACCCATAAGGGCGGCGGCGATCATGCGTTATCGTCAAGTGCCTGCATCTGAAACAATTAGGGCCTTTTGTCGGTTCGGGCATTATACGGTTTCCAGTATTCTTGATAGCTCTTCCACGCCAGTAAAAGAAGCAGGGTTAAACCAATTAAATCTGCGGCTATTCGAGTCAGAGAAACCCCGCGGATAAAAGATAAATCACCCTTTATCGCCAAGATCGCGAGCGCAAGTATAAGAACGCCCACTATGATTCGAATGCGTCTACACAGCATGCATGGCAATTTATCTGTGAGTTGTTTATGTTGTGACTGCTTCATACCCAGTCCTATCGACAGTTTTCGCTTTTTAATTAGCTAAACACTTGTTAGCAGGCTTGATATACTGAAGCCATCT
>MDTF01005123.1_pt1 | contig 51314 bp, 52 predicted proteins | sample 811191 | NCBI WGS metagenome assembly MDTF01 (sample SAMN05326649, study PRJNA326480) | marine metagenome | isolation source: seawater | place: Southern Ocean | collected 2011 | reverse complement strand
ATACTAGATGTTGGCTGTGGTAAAGGCTATTTGCTTTATGAAATAAGAAAAATTTTACCTGATATTAAGCTAATTGGATTTGATATTTCTAGTTACGCATTAAAAAATAGTAAAAAAGAAATAAAAAAAAATATTTATAATTATGATGCAAAAAAAAAATTTAAATATAAAAATAATTATTTTGATTTAGTGATTAGTTTTGGGACATTACATAATTTCAAATTAGATAAATTATTTTCCTGCATAAAAGAAATAGAAAGAGTTGGAAAGCAAAAATTTATTATGGTTGAGAGTTATAGGAATGATCAGGAGTTATTTAACCTTCAGTGTTGGGCGCTAACTTGTGAAACATTTTTATCAGAAGACCAATGGATTTGGTTATATAATCATGCCAACTATAAAGGTGACTTTGAGTTCATTTACTTCAAATAATTTAAAACCTAATAAATTAATTTTTTTTCAAACTAAAAGAGTTTTTAGAAAATTTTTATTTTTAATACCAAATTTAATTGGTATCTTTTTCTCTCCATTATTTGTTTTATTAATTAGAGTTATTAGGCCAATTATACTAGTAAGATATGCATTAATTTTAACAACTCGGATCGGTCATTTTACAGAAAATCTTGACTTATACCTTTCTTTTAAAGAATATAATTTACACAATTCAGATCTTAAAAATTATAAAAAAAAAATTATAAATATTTTTTACTGCCAAGAGGATATTTCTAATAAATTTTTTTTTAAGATGTTAAAAAAAAAAATAATAATTTTACCCAGGTTTATTTTACATTGGGTTGAACAATTTGATTCATATTTAGACAGGTATTCTGATAGTGAGAGAATACATGAAACTGGCTGTTATAAAAAAATTAATCCTAAAACTTTTCATTCTAAATACCCCCCCTATATACAAAGAGATATTGATGGACTACACAATACCACAAAACCTAATTTTGAATTTACTCCCTCTGAGATAGCTTATGGTAATAAAAAACTAAAAAAACTAGGAATAAAACTAGAAAAAAAAATTGTTTGCATCTATGCACGAGATAGTGAGTACCTAAAAAGTACATATCCAAAAATTGACTGGTCTCACCATAATTATAGAGATTTTGATATAAACTTATTTAAAGAAGCTGTTTATTATTTAATCAAAAATAATTATTTTGTTATTAGGGTAGGCTCTGTAACTAATAAAAAATTAGAGATTGAGAGTGATAACTTTCTTGACTATTCTTTTTCAGGTGAAGTTAGTGATTTTTTAGATCTATATTTACCTTTTAAATGTAGTTTTTTTATTTCTACATCATCTGGTATTGATGGCTTTCCAGGTATATTTAGAAAACCAATTTTATGGCCATCTTTATTTCCATTAAAGGACATAAAATCAAGTAAAATTGACCATATGGCAAGTTTTAGGCATCTAAAATTCAAAGAGTCTGGAAGGAAGCTTACAATGAAAGAGGTTATTAATTTAAACTTAGATTATTGTTATGACACTAAAGATTTAGAAAAAAAAAATGTAGCTCTTTGCGAACCGACTCCTGAAGAAATTAAAGCTGCAACTAAAGATATGGTTGAGTTTTTAGAAAATAAATATATTAATAACTCAGAAATTATTTCTAATAATAAAAAATTTACAGAACCATTTAAAAATTCAAAAATGATGTTTAAAGAAACTGTCCCATATCACAACCCTAATGAAATAAATTTTACAGTTTCAAAAAGTTTTTTAGAAAATAATAGTTGGTGGCTTAAGTGAAAAAATATTTTTATATAACTATTGTTATTTTTCTTATTTTTTTTAGTTTTGGGGCATTTTTATTAAATACTCAAAATCCGGATTTGATAAAATTAAAAAGATACGTCCCAACAGAATTTAAAAATTTTTTAAAAGATACAATTTTTTTTATTCCTGATCAGCTAAAATTAAAAGCTAATAGGGAGAAAGAAATTGAAAGACTGGAACTAAGAGTTTATAAAATTGAAAACTCCAAAGGTTTTATCAATGAAGATATTTTTCCAGATACGCAGTTTTTAAAATTAGATTTTAATTCTATATCTTTAAAAGATATTAAACCTAAGTTTAAGTACATAAGATATGGTGAAATTGTAAAACCTTTTTATTTAGAAACATGGGGAGATAAAGTTGTCTTAGGATTTAAAGATGGAAGTTTTTATTCTATTCTTATTAATGAATTAATTAAAAAAGGTGTTAAAAATGATTATTTTTCTGATAATCAAATTTTGAATCCTATTCAAAACAATCTTCCAGTAAATATTGAAATCTCAGATATTATAGTCTTTAAGAATAAATTATTTGTATCTTTTTCTAAAAAAGACAAAAACTTATGCAACTTGGACGATTTAAATATTTTTAGTGCAGATCTTGATGATAATTATTTAAATTTTAAAGAGGTTTTAAAAATTAAAAATAGGTCAAATACTGACCAATTTTATCCCGGATGTTTAGAACACGCAACTGTGGCTGGAAAGATGGAGGGCTTAATAAATGGTAACATAATAGTCAGCACACCTCAGATAATAGAGGACAAAGAATTTATGAAAAAAATAAAAGAAAAAGAGGGCAATTTTAAAATAACCTTTAAATATTCTTTATTTATAGAAGTTGATCCAATTAAAAAAAGTTATGAAATAGTATCTCTTGGGCATCGTAACCCAATCGGGGTTGTTCAAGACCCTTTAACAGGAACAATTATTGCAACCGAACATGGGCCAAGAGGTGGAGATGAAATTAATAAGATAATTAAAGGACAAAATTATGGATGGCCATTTGTTTCTTTTGGTGAGCCATACGCTGTTAAAAAAGATGAACCATATTTTTTAAAAAAAAACCATTCAAAAAATGGCTTTATTGAACCAATTTATTCCTTTGTTCCTTCAATTGGTATTTCTCATATCATTAAAGTAGATGATGAATTTTCAAAAAAATGGGAAAATAATTTTTTAGTTGCTTCACTAAAAAAAAAATCACTTTATAGAATGGAGTTTGACGAAGCTTTTAATAAAGTTAAATTTATTGAGAAAATTAGGATAGGAAAAAGAATAAGAGACATCATTTATCTAAAAAAATATAAAACCTTTATTTTAGCACTTGAAGATAAAGAAGGCTCTGTTGGAATTATGAGCAACTTAAATGGTTACTAACTTAATTTTTGATATTTTAATATTTCTTTAGTTTGGACTCCAGCTTCAACTTTCGCAACGTTATGATCTCTTCCATTGCAAGAGTGACAGGCACCTATATATTCTCTGTTAAAATATAAATCCTCAAGTTGTTTTTTGAAATCTAAATTTTTTTCATCTTTTGTATCTATAATATCATCACTATATTTTTCTATTGCATCTAAATTAGTGGCATGGGCAGCAAAAGGACATAAATATAATTTTCCATGTAGAACAGTTAATCCCTGATTTTCACAACAGTTTCCAAATATACTTTTGGTAAGCTTTTCTTCTCTATCAAATTTATCGATTATTGCACAATCTTGCCAAGTTCTAACTCTCTCAGTTATATATTGTATATTTAGTTCATCTAGTTTATTTTCTAATTTTTCAACGTTTCTACTTATTTCCCCATAATTAGATATTTTAAATACTACTTTGGGATTATTAAATACATTCATTTTGTCACCCTTAAGAACGATCGTTCCATTAGTATAAATATAAATTTTATCATAATTATCGTATTTTAATAAATGATTGATTGCTAAATCTATTTTTTTATAAAGAAGTGGTTCTCCTCCAATTATTCTCACCTCTCTTATGTGACCAACACTAGTTAAAATTTTATCGATTGAATTTATTAGAGTATCAAAATCTTCATCAACTGGCTTTGCATAATACTGCATTAAATTTGAACAATCTTTACATTTCAAAGAGCATTTTTCTGTTAAAACTAAATCAATACTATTTAAAAAAAGATCTTTTTTTTTCTTTTGCGCATTTATTGAATAAGTATATAAGTCTAATTGTTCCTTACATCTATCTGCTGACCAATCTGTATTACATTCTTCAAGATTTATTTCATTAAGAAGAAAATCAAAATCATATATATTAATAGAGTTATTAATTTCTAAAATTTGTTTCCTCATATAGGGAAAATTTAAAGAAGCTATAATTACCGAATCAACATCTCTATATTTTTTAATATCTTCTGGATTTATAACGTCGTATCCATTCCATTTTTTTCCCCATTTTCCCTCATCGTTATCAGCTATTGCAATAATATCAATGTTCACAGTCTTAATAGCCTTTAAAGCTATTTTTCCTAAATTTCCTGTTCCAAAAAGAATTGTTGATTTTGTTTCTTTAAAGTTTTGAAGTAGGTTTGTGTTAAGGTTATCTTGGGTCGTACTGTAGAGCATGGCCTCTTTTATCGTCTTTTCTTTAATTAGGCAATAGTAATTAAGAATAGATCATTAGCTAGAGGGGCAATAATCCAGTCAATTAAACACAAAGCTTTTACAAATTGTTTGAAATTTTATAAAATTAATATAACACCACAATAACTAAATTATTTAATTACAAAAATGAAAAAAATTCTAATCACAGGTGGGGCGGGATATGTTGGTTCTAAACTAGTTCCAACACTATTAGGTTTGGGTCATGAGGTTACAGTTTTGGATCTTATGATGTATGGTGAAGAAGTACTTGATGACCATAAGAAATTAAATAAAATTAAAGGCGATATTAGAGATATTAATTTATTGGAAAAAGCTATTCCAGGTCACGACTCTGTTATTCATTTAGCATGCATATCTAATGATCCTAGCTTTGAATTAAACCCAACTTTAGGCAAATCAATAAATTTAGATGCATTTGAGCCTTTGGTTAAAATTAGTGTAAAAAATGATGTTAATAAATTCATTTATGCTTCATCTTCTTCTGTATATGGAATAAAAAAAGAAAAAAATGTCACAGAAGATATGGAATTAGAACCTCTAACAGACTACTCTAAATTCAAAGGTGACTGTGAAAAAATTTTGAACAGTTACAAATCAGAAAATTTTATAACAACAACAATAAGGCCATCTACTGTATGTGGATATGCTAGAAGACAAAGGCTTGATTTAGTGGTTAATATTTTAACTAACCACGCATTTCACAACAGAGAAATTAAAGTATTTGGTGGAGATCAGCTAAGACCCAATGTCCATATAGATGATATGGTAGAATCTTATCTTGCAGTAATAAATGCAGACCCTAAAAAAATAAATGGTGAAGTTTTTAATGTAGGCTTTAAAAATCAATCAGTTAATGAACTGGCCCATGATGTAAAAGAAGTGATAGGAGCAGACATAAAAATAATTAACACTAAATCAGACGACAATAGATCTTACCATGTTAGTTCAGAAAAAATTAAAGAAATTTTAGGATTTGAAACAAAATATTCAGTTAAAGATGCGGTATCAGATTTAAAGAGTGCATTTGAAAAAAAATTACTGACGGATACATTCGAAAATGAATTTTTTTTCAATATTAAAAGAATGAACAACATTAGTTTGAAATAATAAATTGAAAGTTAGATATTCATATTTAAGTCAGCAATTTTCGAATTGTGATGATCTTTGGCGAAATTTAAAAAATTTTGTTAAAACAGGTGATTTTACATTAGGTAAAGAATTATTAAAATTTGAAAAAAAATTTGCAAAACTTATAGGAACAAAATACGCAGTAGGTGTTAATTCTGGAACAGATGCTATAAAACTTAGCTTAAAAGTAATCGGAATTAGGCCAGGTGATGAAGTAATTACTGCAGCAAATACTTTTGTGGCTACAGTGGGTGCTATATGTGAGCTTGGAGCAATACCAATATTTGTTGATTGTGATGATAGTTTCTGCATGGATGTGAATTTGGTAGAAAAAAAGATAAATAAAAAAACTAAAGCAATAGTTCCAGTTCATTTCACGGGCTACATGACTAATATGATTAGTCTAAACAAGATAGCAAAAAAATACAAAATCCCAATTGTAGAAGATGCATGTCAGTCTATATTAGCCTCAATAAATAAAAAAAATTCTGGAACATGGAGTGATTTTGGTGCATTTTCGTTGCACCCATTAAAAAATATTAATGTTTGGTCTGATGGCGGAGTAATAGTTACTAGTAATAAAAGATACTATGAACATTTAAAACTTTTAAGAAATCATGGGTTGGTTGATCGTGATAATGTTCAAATATCTGGATATAATTCCAGGCTGGATACAATACAAGCCGTTGTGGGAAATTGGCTGATTCCAAGTGCTAAAAAAATTGCCAATCAAAGAATAGAAAATGCTAATTTTTATGACAAAGGGTTGAGTGGTATTAAAGAGATATCAATACCTCCAAGAATAAAAAATTATAAAATTGTTTATCATCTTTATATAGTTTTTGCTGAAAATAGAGATGAACTTTTAAAATACTGCATTAAAAAAGGCATTGAAGCTAAAATTCATTATCCAGTTCCCATGTATAGACAACCAGCAATGAATTTTCTAAAACACAAAGAGGGTGATTTCCCTGTCACTGATAGGCATTGTAAATCAATTATTAGTTTTCCTTGTGATCAGCATCTTTCAAAAAAACAAATGAACTATATCATTAAATGTGTTAAAAATTTTTATTTGAAAAAATGAAAATTCCTTACGTTAATATTGTAAAACAATATGCTTCTGAAAAAAAACAACTATTAAGGATTATTGATAAAGCTCTTTATTCTGGAAGTTGGGTTGGTGGTTCAGAAATTGAAAAATTCGAAAAAAAAATATCTAAAATTTGTAAAACTAAATATTGTGTTTCATTAAATAGTGGAACAGATGCATTGGTTCTTGCACTACATCTGCTAGGTGTCAAAAAAGGTGATGAAGTCATAACACCCCCCAACTCATTTATTGCTTCAACTGCTGTAATTACACATTTAGGAGCAAAACCTGTATTTGCTGATATTAAAAGTGACCAAAGTATAGATGAAAATAAGATAGAGGAAAAGATAACTAAAAAAACAAAAGCTATAATGCCAGTTCATCTAACAGGTAGAATGTGTGCTATGGATAAAATAATGCACATTTCAAAAAAATACAAAATTCCTGTTATAGAAGATTGTGCACAATCTATAATGTCTAAATATAAAGGTAAAATGTCAGGTGCTTGGGGAGATGTTGGTTGTTTTTCAGCTCACCCACTTAAAAATTTAAATGCAATAGGTGATGCGGGCTATTTAACCACCAATAATGAATACATTTATAAAAAGATAAAAAGTCTAAGAACACATGGCATGGATGAAAGTAGAGACAATGTAAAAAATTTTGGATACGTATCTAGAATGGATAACTTACAAGCGGGAGTCCTAAATTTTAGATTACAAAAATTAAACCAAGTAATCAAAAAGAGAAGAAATAATGCTAAACTATATTTAGAAAATTTAAATTTAGATAAAGTTTACTTTCCAATTGAAAAGAAGGAGGAATTTAATACGTATCACACATTTGTAATTCAGGTAGACCGAAGGAATCAGCTTAAGGAATATCTAAAAAGAAAAGGTGTAGACACAGCAATACACTACCCAGTACCTATACACATGCAAACAGCATCAAAATTTTTAGGCTATAAAAAAGGATCTTTTCCAGAAACTGAGAAACAATCTAAAAGAATCTTAACTTTGCCAGTTAATCAGCATTTAAAAAAGAGTGAAATACTCTATATTTGTAAGTTAATTAACAATTTTTATTCTTAAAATTATGAAAAAAAAAGCTGAACAAAATATAAAATTAGACAAAAGATCTCTTTACCTTAGGTCGTTAGTTGTAGAATGTCTTTTTGGTGGAGGTAGAGGGCATATGGGGTCAGCCATGTCTTTAATAGAAATATTAAGAGTTCTTTATGATAAGTTTTTAAGATATAATCCTAATAATCCTAGAGATAAATTAAGAGACAGGTTAATACTTAGTAAGGGCCATGGATGCCTAGCTTTGTATGCCTTACTAGCAGATAAAAAATTCTTTAATAAAAAAATCTTAAAATCATCCAGTAAATTTAACTCAATTTTAGGAGGACACCCTGAGTTTGGAAAAGTACCAGGGGTAGAAGCTTCAACTGGAGCTTTGGGTCATGGCCCTGCTATTGGAGTTGGTATGGCTATTGGAGCTAAACTTAACAAGTTAAAATACAAAACTTTTGCAATAGTCGGTGATGGAGAGATAAACGAAGGATCATTTTGGGAGTCATCAATGATAGCTTCAAAACATAAATTGAACAATTTTCATATAATCATAGATTATAATAAGATTCAATCTTACGGTAAAACAAAGGAAGTTTTAGATTTAGAACCGTTAAGACAAAAATTAGAAACTTTTGGTTATAAGGTTTCAGAAGTAAATGGACACGATATAAATCAATTAACTAAGTATTTTCAAAAAATTAAAAATAATAAAGAAAAACCAACTGCCTTAATTTGCCATACAATAAAAGGAAAAGGCTTTCCATTTGCTGAAAATAATCCATATTGGCATCATAAAAATTTTTTTACAGATAAAGAAGTTCAAGATATCAACAAATGTTTAGAAAAATAATTAAATTATGAGACAAACTTGCTTGAATACAGTTTTTGATTTAGCAAAAAAAAATAAAAAAGTTGTATTTATAGGTTCAGATTTAGGACCTGGGGTGCTAGATACATTTAAAAAAAAATACCCAAATCGATTTTTTATGGAAGGGGTAGCTGAGCAATCAATAGTTGGATTAGCAGCAGGATTAGCATTTGAAGGGTTTAGACCATACGTAAATACTATAGCAACATTTATAACAAGAAGATGCTTTGAACAGGTTGTGGTTGATCTTTGTGTTCATAATTTACCTGTAACATTAATAGGCAATGGAGGCGGTTTGGTATATGCCCCTTTGGGTCCAACACATCAAGCAATTGAAGATATTTCAATAATGAGATCTATACCAAATTTGACTATAATATCTCCATGTGATGCACATGAAATGAGAGGTCTTGTTCAAGATTCTATAAATTTAAAAGGACCATTGTATATTCGTATCGCAAGAGGTGGTGAGGATATAATTATGAGTGGTCACAAACCAAAAATTGGTAAAGCTGTAGTTCTAAAAAAAGCTAAAGATTATTATTTTTTAACCACAGGAATAACCAGCCATATTGCACTAGAGGCTTGTAAATTTTTAAAAAAAACCACTAATTTAGATTGTGGTGTAGTTCATTTTTCTACAATAAAACCATTAGACACCAATCTCCTGAAAAGAATTATAAAAACTTCCAAAAAAATAATAACTGTTGAGGAGAATGTTAAAGCAGGTGGTTTTGGATCGTCTGTATTAGAGTTTTCATCAGAAATATCTGGTAAAATAAATAAAGCTGAAATAAAAATTATGAGTTTAAAAGATAAGTTTTTAGATAAATATGGAACTCAACAAGAATTATTGGAATATAGTGGTCTTGGTTATAGAGATCTAACAAAAAAAATGAGAAATTTTATTAAAGATATTGAATAAAAAAATGTTTCAAACAAAAGAGGAAAAAAATATTTTTGATGATTATGTTAAAAAGGGCTACTTGATCTTCAATATCAAAGATCAGAAAAAACTAAATTTACTTAGAACGAATGTTGTAAAATTTATAAAAAAAAATTCTAAAAAAATAATTTCTAATAGCAATAACGAAGAAAAATATCTAAATAATTCTCACCAATTTATAGAAAAAAAAAATCGAAATAATTTAAGATTAAATTTAATTAATCATTTAAATTCAGATAAACACTTCAGATTAAATTATTATAATTTTGCTAAAGAATACTTGGAGAAAATAGTGGGTAATGAACTTGCTATGCAGCAGAGAATAAATCTAAGTATACAATTTCCAAAAGATAACTCTTCATTGCTGCCACTTCATTCTGACACATGGGCAGGAGACTCACCATTTGAAACTGTTGTTTGGTTACCATTAGTTAACTGTTTTAAGTCAAAATCAATGTACATAATACCTCCTAATAAAATGAAACTTGTTAACTCATTAATAAAAAAAAAAATGACAACAGATCAAATGTTTTTAAAAATCAAAAAACATGTGACTTGGATAAAGATAAATTATGGTCAAATATTAATATTTAATCAAAATTTACCACATGGAAATATTGTTAATAAAGAAAAAGAAACTAGGTTTTCTTTTAATTGCAGATTTAAAAGTATTTTTGCACCTTATGGTGATAAAAAAATTGGAGAATTTTTTGATCCAATAACTTTGAAACCAGCATCTAAAATAGGAATGATATACAAATACCCTGAAATTTAATTAAATGAACAATGTTTTAAAGGGATATATATTTAGCAGAACATTCATGGGAGAAAGAGTGCCTCAGAGTGTACAGAATTTATTATTGAGAGATTACTGTAAAAGAAAAAAGTATGATTTTCACTTAAGTTCAGTTGAATACTGTATAGAAAATTCATTCATCCATTTAAATAATCTAGTCAATAATTTAAAAAAATATGATGGAATTATAGCGTATAGTCTTTTTCAACTCCCAAAAGACCCAAATGTAAGACAGGATTTATTGTCAAAAATTGTGAGTAGTAAAAAAACATTTCACTGCGCAATAGAAAATATTATAATCAAGGATAGTAGTACAATTGAAAAAATTAATGATATTTGGTCAATAAAGCAGACAATGTTTTCCTAAGCAAGCATTTAAATAATCTAGTCAATAATTTAAAAAAATATGATGGAATTATAGCGTATAGTCTTTCATATGAAGGTATTTTTAATTGGTGCATCAGGCTCAATAGGATGGCCATTATTTCAATTTTTAAAAAAAAAAAAAGTAATAACAGGTACGTATCATAAAAATCATAAACCTGGATTAATTAAGTTTTCATTAGGGGTTAAAAAGAGTGAAAATAACTTAATTAACAAAATTTCTAATCAAGATGTTGTAATTCTGATGTCTGCAGAAACCAATGTTTCATGGGTGCATGCTAACCCAAAAAAATCATTCAATATTAATTATACTTATACAATTAAATTTATAAGAAAATTAATACAGCGTAATGTTAGGATAGTATATTTTTCTTCAGCAGAAGTTTTTAATGGAAAAAAGGGTTATTATAATGAGCGCAGTATACCAAACCCAGTAAATGTATATGGGAAAACAAAATTTAAAGTAGAAAATTTTTTAAAAAAAACAAAATATAAAAATTACCAAATAATAAGGACTGGTAGAAATGTCAATATGTCAGATGAATATAGATGTATGATAAAAGATACATACCTAAGACTATTAAATGATGATGCAAAGATGGCTAAAGATAATTTATTCACAATAACGCATATGAATGATTTTAATATTGCAATGTTAAAGCTAATTGATTCAAAATCTAAAAATAAAATATTTCATGTTTGCTCTGATGATGTATTATCAAGAGTGGAGTTTGCTGATTTAATCAAAAAAAATAGTAAGTATAAATATAAAATGCAATACAGAACTGTAAAATTTAAAGATATAGACTATAATGAGCCAAGAGCTTGTAAAAATAACTTAACATGCGATATAACAAATAAATTTTTAAAAATAAAATTTAAAAATGCGAAAAGTATAATTAAAGAAAAAGTGAAAATTTTAGATAAGATTAAAAATGTTAAATAATGTTATAAATAATAAAAAAGATATATTTGTCTGTGACAATGATTTTTTAAAAAATTTGAAAAAAAGAGCACAAGTAGCAAAAAATCGTAGATCAAGAGTCTGTATTCATTTATCAAGAAGCTCACAAGTGCAAGAAATGATTATTTATGCTCTAAAAGATTCTTATATGCCTCCACATAAACACCCAACAGGAAATTCAGAAACATATCACCTGATAAGTGGTAAATTAGATTTATATCTTTTTAATAAGAGTGGCCATGTTATTAAAAAAATATCATTAGAAGCTCATAATAAAAAATCAAAAAAAAATTTTTATTACAGAACAAACTCAGGTGATTTTTGGCATATGCCTGTAGTTAAAAGTAGAGAATGTGTTTTCCACGAAATATATTCTGGTCCATGGAAAAAACAGCACGATGTGAAATTTCCTAAATGGGCACCATCTCTAGATGATAGTAATTTGCATAAAATTTTTTTAAGCAAGTTATCTAAAAGAAAATTATAAACTATAAAATTTCTTTTTCCATATATCATTAATAATTTTGATATCATTTACAGCATCTTGGCCTGAGCTCAATCCTTTTGATTTGTTTCTTAAACTATCAACATAGGCAATTGCTTGATTTTTAAATGACCAATTAAAAGATGGAATCTCTTCTGCATGTATATTTTTTTTGTTAGATAAAACTTTTACAGTAGCACTTATATTCTTTAAAAATGCTGGTGGTAATTCGACCTCAATAACACCTTCTGAAAAAATAATTTCTAATTTTTCTTTCCAGTATTTATTTTTTAAATAACAAAAATCAAATGATCCTCGAAACTTTCCATGATTAAAATGAAAATTACCATAGTCATCATTAAAACTTGCAAATTCTATTTGATTTATTTTTCCAAAATAAAATCTTAATAAATTAAAATTATGTATGAAATAATTTAAAAATTTCTCATATTTTTTTTCATATTGATTTGGCAACCAATCAGGGGAATCTGGAAAGTTTCTTTTTTTTGAAATTTTTTCTTTTGAGGGTATATAACCATCAATATTGCAATAGTCACCGCCAGCTAGCACATAATGTTTATAATGAATAAATTTTCCTAAAGCTCCACTTTTTATATATTTATTAAATAACTCTTTTGCCCTCAAAATTCCAGAATCATGTCGCCTCATGTTACCAACTGTATATATTAATTTATTTTTTTTTGCTAAATTAACCAGCTGACTTGCTTGATTAAGGGTTGGTGCCATTGGTTTTTCTGTAAATAAATTAATTTTTTTTGATAAGACTTCTTTTGCAATTTCATAAGTTTGGTATCTTCTCACTATACAAACTACACCATCCACTTTTTCATTGGCTAACATTTTCTTATAATCTTTGTAAAATTTTTTTATTCCAAATCTTCGACAGTTTTTTTTACCCAAATCTTCTCTTAATTCTGATAATGCAACTATCTCAACATCTGGAATAGACGCAAAGCTTGATAAATGAGCAACCTGGCCAACAAAACCAGAACCTATCCATGCAAGTCTAATTTTTTTTTTCAAGATAACTTTTGTCTATAATTCTATACTCAGGCATTGGGATAATGAACTTCCCACCATCTAATAGAAATTTTTTATTTTTCTCAATTATTTTTTCATGGTATCTCCATGCTAGAATAATTATGAATTCTGGCTTATTTTCATAAATTTTTTCAGAAGGCAAAACTTCAATATGATAACCTGGGCTGTAAAGATTATGTTTTACTTTAAAATCATCATATAAAAAATCCAACATTTCACCCATCTCATAGTGATAAATTAATGTTGTTGAGGTTGCTGAAGCTCCATAGCCTGAAATTTTAGATCCACTTTTGACAATTTTTCTAATTTCTTTCTTAAAAGTTTCTTTTGATGAATTGATTTTATCAGAATATTCTTTAATAAATTTCCCATTATAAAATCCAGCTTCTTTTTCTTTATTAATATAACTTTCTACACTTTCATTGACTGGGTATTTTCCACCTTTTAGTTTTAAAGCACATCTCATAGAACCACCTTTTGTAAGATTTGGCTCTATATTAATTATTTCAAATCCTTTTTTTTCAAAATAGTTTTTTAGAGGCAGAACTAAAAAATATGAATAATGCTCATGGTAAGTAAAATCCCATACAAAGTTTTTTACCTGAAGGTAAAAGTAAAAAGTTTCAAAGAAAAAAATTCCATCATTATTTAGTAATTTTTTAACACCATCAACAAAGTCATCAAGATCATCTGTATCTGCAACTAAATTATTAGATGAAACAATATCTGCTTTTCCATGTTCTTTCACCACGTTTTCAGCAGTTTTTGAATTAAAGAAAATTGGTAATGTATTTATTCCTAGTTTGCTAGCTTTGTTTGCAATATCTGGCATTGGATCTATACCCAAGACATTAAGGCCATAATCTTTAAAATATTTTAATAGAATTCCATCATTACTTCCTATGTCAACCACTAAGCCCTTTTTACTATCATATATATCTAGAATACTTTTTGCGGTTTCTTTAAAGTGATCACCCAATCCTAACGTACTTTCAGTTTCATAAGTGTAATTAAGATAAATTTCTTCAGCATCAATTATGTCTTTTAACTGAACGTGATGGCAAGAAGTGCATTGATACAAATCTAAAGGAATACTTTCTTGTTCAGATAATTTTTCTTTTTTTCGATAATCATCTGCCCAAGGTGTAGGCGTAAGCTCTAGTATTTTATTAAGGTCATTTGACCCACAAAGTCTGCAACTATTTTTTTGATAAAATTTCATTTTTTTTAATTAATTAACTGCTAATACCAAATAAATTGGATTAATAAAACAAATTAAATGAATATTTAACAAAATTTGATATAGACAGCAGTATAATGAAATCTTTTAATTTTAAAGTTACAGATCATCTGAGTTTCTACTCAGAAAATAAAATATCACCTGTAAATCAAAACATTCTGAATTTAAAAAAACATTTTATGAGAAGGTCATACCTTTATAATAAATTAGGTCTATCCAAAAACCTAATATCAAAGTCTAGAGTTTTAGAGATAGGGCCAGGTTCTGGTCATAATTCCTTATATACTGCAAGCTGTAAGCCTATATTTTATGATATAGTTGAGCCCAACAAAAGCGCTGTCATAGAAATTAAGAAAAATTTTAAAAAAAATAAAATTAAAACTCCAAATATAAACAATATTACGCTAGAGAAATTTAAAAGTGAAATAAAGTATGATATTATAATCTGTGAGGGTTGGATAGGCAGTTTAGATAATGAAATAAAACTTATAAAAAAAATATTTAGCCTACTGAATAGAAATGGTTTTATGCTGTTAACTTATCAGCCAGCAACTGGAATGTTTGCCAATGTTTTAAGAAAGATAATTTCTTTTAAACTATTAAAAAAAAATCAAAACATGGAAGAGAAATCCTCTTCTTTATTAAATTTTTTTGATGATGAATTGTTAACGTTAAAAAATATGAGTCGGAACAAGAAAGATTGGATACAAGATGTAATAATTAATCCAGCAATTATAGGTAGTTATCTCACACCAGAAACAATAGTTAGTCAAATTAAAGGTTATTCAATATTTGAAACATATCCAAAATTTACTGATGACTGGTCGTGGTATAAAGATCATACTTACACCAATGCAGAACAAAAAAACTTTTTCTTAAAATTTTTTTATAAAAATTATTTGAATTTTCTCGATTTTCAAGATTCAAAAATAGCTATTTCAGAAAAAGAAGGACAAAAAATAGATACTATTCTTTATAACTTTTATTATAAAATTTTTGATGAAGAAAATAAACATTTAGATAACTACGATTACCTAAAAGATTATTCAATTGAATTACTCAAGAAGTTAAAAAATAAATTTAAAAATAATAAAAAATTACAATTAATTGTAATAGAGACTTTAAATTTTTTAAAACAAAAAAATAATAAAAAAAATTACACAGTTTTAAAAAAAATTTTTGGTAGAGAGCTTAATTATATTAATATACAAAAAACTAAATGAGTTTTAAGATCTTTAAAGGAATATACAAATCTTCAAAAGAAATAGAAATTACAACAGACAATATCTATAATACCAAAGATTATATTTTAAGAAATACCAAAAAAATTACCAATCAAATTAAAGAGAATGGACAAGTAAACCATAATTATGATTTAAATGCTGTAATTACCACAAATTTGATATTAAAAAAAAAAGTTAAAGTTATCGATTTTGGTGGTGGACTTGGAAATTCCTATATTGATCTGATTAAGAAAATAGACTCAAAGAAATTAACCTATACAATATTTGATTATAAGGAGATTATTGATCAATCTAAAAAATTACTAAAAAATAAAAAAAAAATTCCAACTAAAAATCTAAAATTCATTTCCGATTTAAAAAAACTTAGTAGATGTGACGTTCTTCATTTTGGCAATTGTTTAGAACATTTTGAAGATTTTGAAACTGCATTTTTTCAGCTGTTAAAAATAACTAACCCAAAAATTATAGTTATCTCAGCATTTTATGTCGGTTCAAGAGAAAATTACACTACTATTGGAAAATATTATGGAAAAAGATTTATATTACATTTTAAATCTTGGAAATATTTTTATAAAATAATGAATAAATTTAAATATAGAATAGTTTATAAAACAAGGTTTTTGCCCAAAATTAAAAAAAAATGGACATTTTATAACATGAGTAACTTCCCCAAGTCATTAAGGATCAACTATACATGGAATATTATTTTGGAAAGAATATAAGTTTATTTAATATAAAAAACTAACTTAACATTATTATAAAAAAAATTGAGTTTAAAAAAACTTCATGAAAATTAGATTTAGAAAAACAGAAATTCTTGACTCAAATAAAAGAAAAAAAATTTTAAAGGAAATTAATTCGATAATGCTAGAAAAAGATTTAATTCTAGGTAGTAGAGTTAATAAAATTGAAAAAGACTTTTCAAAATTTTTAAACTGTAAATATTCTATATTAACAGGATCAGGAACTGACTCAATTTATCTTGCTCTACAATGTCTGAACTTAAAAAAAGATGATGAGATTATAACTACACCTTTATCGTGGATTACTAGTTCATCACCAATTTTATTAAATAATCTCAATCCAGTATTTGTTGATATAGATAATGACCTAAATATTGACCCAACAAAAATAATAAAAAAAATAACTAAAAAAACAAAAGCAATTTTATTGGTTCATTACACAGGATTAGCTTGTAATATGAGACAAATAATTAAAATAGCTAAAAAATATAATTTAAAGATTATAGAAGATTCATCTCAAGCTTTTGGATCAAAATTTGAAAATAAATTCTGTGGAACATTTGGAGATTTTGGTTGTTTTAGTCTGAACCCTGTGAAAAATTTATCAGCTTATGGTGAGGCTGGTTTAATTGTTACTGATAATAAAAAATACTATGAAAAATTATTAATGCTCAGATATGCTGGTACAAAAAATAAAGAATATTGTTATTTCCCAGGTTTAAATTTTAAACCAGATACTATACAGGTACCTTTTTTAAATCTATCTCTTAAAAATATTAATAATAAAATTACTTCTAAGCAAAATATAGCCAACCATTATCTAAAACACATCAAAAAAAAATATTTATTAAATCACAACTATATTCATAAAAAGATATATCATTCATACTACTCATTTATAATTCTATCAAAAAAGAGAGATAAATTAATTAAATATTTAAATAAGAGTGGTGTAGAAAATAAAATTGAACACCCTATATTAATACCCAACCAAGTAGCCTTTAAAAGATTTAAAAAGCAGAGTCTTGATTTAATTAATGCAAAAAATAAAGTTAAGCAAATATTAAGTATTCCAATAAGAGAAGACTTAAAATCTAATGAAATTAAAAAAATAATTAATCTTTTAAATAATTTTGATGAATAAGACCAGTATATACAAAAATGTATTATTTTTAATAGGTAATGAGGAAAAGAGTAATTTTTTTAATATTCTGTATTTATCTATTATTTCAGTAGTCTTAGATCTATTTGGAATTTCTTTAGTAATTCCTTTGCTTACTTTAATTTCAACCGATGGTAGTGATAGTTTTTTTACGGTTGTCCCTTTTGCTAGAGAAACTTTACAAAGCTTTTCAAAAAAAGAAATTTTTACATATACTACCATTATAATAATTTCTTATTTTTTTCTAAAAGGTTTATTTAATATATATTTTAACTGGAAAGAGAGGAGTTTTTTACAAAACCTGAGAGTTAAGATTTCCAGAAGGCTATATTTGAAGTATTTAAATAAAAACTTGATATTTTTATTAGATTTTAATAGTTCAAAAATTTTAAGAAATATAGAGCAGGAAACCCATTTGATTTGTACTAGCTATATAAATTCTACTCTCAAGCTTTTTTTAGAAATTATATTAACCGTTTCATTTAGTATAATGATGTTTTATTTTAATTTTATAGAATCTGTAATCGTTTTTTCCATAATGCTACTAATAGCTTCGACACATTTATATATGGTAAAGAACAGATTAAGTGAATATGGATCTGAAAGAATAACTAATTCACAAAAAATAATAGAAAATATTAATGAAAGTTTTTCTTTAATAAAAGAGATACAAATTCTCAACAAAATAAGTGAAGTTGTAAAAAAATTTACCTTTTTTCAGAAAAGAAATGCAAAAATAGCAATTTATGAAGAAATGGTTAATTTTCTACCTGCAATATATTTTGAATTTCTCGCAGTTGCATCAATTTGTATAGTTTTGATGATATCAATTATTCAAGGAAATAACATAGGGGAGACAATATCTAGTGCAGGTTTGTTTGCAGTGATTGCAGTAAAGTTAATGCCCAGTTTAAAAAGAGCTATAAGTAATGTTTCTAATTTAATACACCATATACCAACGGTTGATAATATTATTCAAGATCTAAAATCTGAAAGTGATAATTTTGAACAATATGGAGAAAATTTAGAAATTGAAAATTTTTTAAAAAATAAAATAAATATTAACTCCACATTATCACTTAAGAATTTATCTTTTTATTATAATGACCCTAAAGAAAATTTTAAAAAAAATATTTTTCTAAATACATCAATTGATTTAAAATTTAATTCTATTAATGGAATTGTTGGTGAAAGTGGAACAGGAAAAACTACATTTATCAATTTATTATCAGGTTTATTTAAACCGCAAGAGGGCTCTTTTAAAATAGATTCAACAAATCTAAAAAGTTTATCGCAACTAACTCCTTTTATTGGCTATGTATCCCAACATACAAATCTTTCAGACAACTCCATATTAAGTAATATCTCTTTTGAATCTGACAAAGATAAGATTGATTTTGATAAAATAAATAACTTATTAGAAATGTTAAATTTAAAGAGTGTCATAGATGATTTACCTAATGGAATAGATACAAATCTAGGCGAACAAGGATTAAAATTTTCAGGAGGACAAAGACAAAGAATTGCAATAGCAAGATCCTTATACCTTGAAAAAAAAATATTAATATTTGATGAAGCTACTAGCTCTTTAGATTCTGAGAATGAAATGAAATTTTTTGAGATAATTAAAAAAGTTAAAAAAGATAAAATAATTGTTTGCATATCACACAAAAAAAATCTTTTAGATTTCTGTGAAAATGTTTATGCAATTTCTAATTGTAAATTCAATAAAATAAAATAATGATATTTACAGAATTTAAGAACTCGAAAGAATTTTCAAAGATTAGAGCTTATCCAATTCTAATCGTAACGTTACCAATTGCACTAATAATGATTTTTTTCATAATTATTGTAAGACCTTTTTTTCATTTAAAAATTGGTCTATTGCACTCAGATAGAATTGGACATTTTGCACTAAATACAGAATTATATTTATGTGAAAAAACTTATTTTAAGAAAAAGGTTATTGAATTATTCTATTATCCAACAAAAACGTGTAATTCTCAACTTGCAAAAATAATTGAAAGAAAATTAATAGTTGTCCCAAGATTAATAGGAAGACCATTTGACTTAATTTTTAGAAGATTTGATTTTTTTAAAGCCCATAGGACTCGTATTGATACTGGTGATTATGATGTTCATAACTTAATGGAAAAACTTCCTACTCAATTAAGTCTAAGTAAAGATGAAATTATTAAAGGTAAAAAAATTCTTGAAAAATTTGGTTTTAAGAATAAAAAAATAATACCATTTATTATTAGAGATCAAGCTTATCTGGCAAATAAAAACAATGTAATTAAAAGGAATTTTAAATACCACAATCATCGTGATGATGAAGTGAAAAATTATGAAAGCTCGATGCTGTACCTTGCTAAAAAGGGATTCGTTGTTTTCAGAATGGGAAAATTGGTAGAAAATAAAATTACCGTTAAGCATAAAAACATAATTGATTATCCATTTTGTGAATTTAAATCAGACTTTATGGATATTTTTTTAGCTCATCAATCTTATTTTGGTGTTACAAATCTTACAGGTTATGATGCCCTGTTTGTTATATTTAGACGACCAATGTTATGCCTAGGTAGTCTACCCATTGGATGTATGTATACATCTTCAAAAAACTATTTGAACACAGTATACCATCACTACAGTACTTCTTTAAAAAAGAATCTCACACTTAAAGAAATCTTTGAAATGGGTGTAGCTTTTTCTTTTACAAAAAAAGAATATGATGACAAAAATATAAAACTTATAAAGTTTAAACCCCATGAAATTAAAGAATATGTCAAAGATATGTTAAAATTTTCAGTAAACAGATCTTTGTTTAGAAATAATAATTTAAACAAAAAAGCAAATTTACATTATAAAGCACTAATTAATAAATATGATAAAGAAAAGTCTTATCATGGAAAAATTATTTCAAGTTTTTCAATTTATTTTTTGAAAAAAAATTTAAAAACTATATTAAAGTAAGATGATGAATAAATTTAAAAAATGCCAAATTGTTGCAGAAGGTTGTGATAACCATTTTGGAAAATTATCTAATGCAAAAAAAATGGTAAATCTTGCAAAAAAAGCAAATTGTGATGTTATAAAATTTCAGCACCATCTTCCTGATGAGGAAATGTTGAGAAAGGTTCCTAAATCAAAAAACTTTGATATTTCCTTATATGATTTCTTAAAAAAATATGCACTTAAAATTGATGATCATAAAAAATTATTAAAATATTGTAATGAAAAAAAAATAAAATACTTGTGCACACCTTTTTCATTTAAAGCGGCTGAAGAATTAAATGATATTGGGGTTAAATGGTTTAAGATGGGTTCAGGAGAATTTTTAGATACACCCTTTATAGAAAAAATAATAAAGTTTAATAAACCGTTAATTTTTTCTACAGGGATGTCTAGTATAAAAGAAATTGATTTTATTTATAATTTTTTAATTAAAAAAAATTTTTTTAAATTTAGCTTCATGAATTGTACAAGTGAATACCCTCCTGTTTTAAAAGATATTAATTTAGGATTTATTAAAAAAATGATTATTAAGTATCCTAAAGCAACTATAGGGCATTCAGATCATACAAATAATATTTACACATCAATTGGGGCGGTAGCTAATGGTGCAAAAATTATTGAAAAACATGTTTATCTTGATGGTTTAAACAATGGTCCAGATAAAGATGTTTCAATTAGCTTCAAACAAATGACAACTTTAGTTGAAGCCATTAGAGATTTGGAAGAAGCGAGTGGTTCTTTGAAAAAAATTAATCCAAAAGAAAAGATAATTAGAAAATGGGCACATAGGAGCATTGTATCAATTAATGATATTAAAAAAGGAGACAAATTGAATTATGATAATATTTGGAGCAAAAGACCTGGAATTGGAATCCCTTCTTATAAAATGAAAAATGTTATTGGAAGATTTGCCAAAAAGGATATAAAAAAAGACAGTCTAATTAACAAGAAAGATTTCTCATAATTTTGAAACTTTTATTTTTTACTGGTTCTAGAAGTGAGTGGGGTTATATAAGACCCCTTCTGCATTTGTGCAAAAAAAAAAAATCAAGTATACAATTTGTTGTACTAACATGCATTTGCTAAAAAGGTTTGGTTCATCAATTGACGAAATAAAAAAAGATGGATTTAAAGTTGAAGATGAAATTTATATGTCATTAGATGGATATAATACTTATACGATGGCTAAATCTTTAGGGATTTTAATGAGTTCATTTACAGATGTAATTAATAGAGTTAAACCAGATTGGCTAGTGTTAGCAGGAGACAGAGGTGAAACATTAGCTGCAAGTATAGTTGGGGCATATACGAATACACCTATAGCGCATATCCAAGCTGGAGAAGTTTCTGGAAATATTGATGGAATGGCAAGGCATGCGATTGGTAAATTTGTTAATTTACATTTAGCATCCAATAATGATGCTTGCAAAAGACTGGTAAAATTAGGGGAAGAAAAATTTAGAATTAAAAATGTAGGTGCCCCTCAACTAGATGAGTTTTCAGACAAAAATTTAAATAAAATTGACACTAACTTTTTAAAAAAAAAATATTTATTAGATGATTTCAAAAATTATATTCTTGTAGTTTTTCACCCAGTAACAGAAGATTTAAAAAATTTAAGAAAACAAATTACTACAACAATTAAATACCTAAAAAAAAGTAATTATAAAAAAGTAATTATCCTACCAAATAATGATGCTGGGTCAGATATAGTCAAAGATGTAATTTATAATTACCGTGATAGCAACGATATCATTTTTGATAATTTACCAAGGTATGAATATCTAGCATTTTTAAAAAACTGTAAGTTTCTTATTGGAAATTCAAGTTCTGGAATTATAGAAGCAGCAAGTTTTAAAAAGCCAGTAATAAACATCGGAAGAAGACAAAACAAAAGGCTGAAAACCTTTAATGTGCTTAGTATAAGCAAAGTTACAGATAAAAAACTTGATGAAAATATCAAAAAAATAACTTCAAAAAAATTCCAGCTTAGGTTAAGAAAAGTTAAAAATCCTTATGGAGATGGTAAATCTGCAAAAAGAATAATTGGTTTATTGCAAAAGACAAAAATAAATGAAAAATTATTACAAAAAAATATAACTTATTAAAAATGAAAAATTTCAATAAATATATTGTTAAAGAAAATGAAAGCCTAAACTATGTTTCTGAAAAAATCTTGTCAAACAATACAAGAACTGTATTTGTTGAAAAAAACTTAAAAATATTAGGTGTTATTACAGAGGGAGATATTTTAAGAGCGATTATTGATAAAAAAACTTTAAATGCTAGTGCAAGTGATGTTATGAATAAAACATTCAAATTTTTAAAAGAAAAAGATCATTCTTTATCAAAAAAAATGTTCAAAAAGTTTAAGATTACTATTATACCAATATTAGATAAGAGTATGAGACTTAAGGACATTGTCGAGCCATGGGACGTTATGTAAATGGAGAGCAATTTTACTCAATATAAAAATAGAGGCTGGGCAATAGAAAGAAACGTCTATTCTAAAATTGAAATAAAAGACATTAAAGAAAATATAAAAAAATTTTTAACAAAAAACTTAGAAAATTATTCAGGAAGAGATATTAATTTTTTTAGTGATAAAGTAGAAATCGAATCAATAAACTCTTTTCATAAAATGGATGATTGTCATTATGTGAGACAACTAGCGTTATCAAATAAGATTTACAATATATCAAAAAAATATTTAGAAGCAAAAAAACCAGATTTAAGAGCATGTGAACTGTTTGCAAAACCAAAACTCAAAGGTTTAGCTGCACCAATTCATCAGGATAATTACTATTGGTGTGTAAATGATGCGAATGCCTTAACAATTTGGCTTGCATTAGACAAATCTAGTAAAGAGAATGGAGGTGTATTTTATTACGATGGCTCACATAAAAATGGTGTTTTTGAGCATACACCCTCAAATGAAAAAGGAAGTTCTCAAAAAATTAAAGATAAAAATCTTTTAAAAAAATTTTCTATTTCAACACCTGATATTGAAATTGGTGATTGTATAATTCATCATTCATTAACAGCTCATGGTAGTGATGCAAATGAAAGTGGAAGTAATAGAAGTGGGTTAACTTTTCAATTTAAGTCAGATGAATCTTATTATGATAAAGAATTAAAAAATAGTTATGAAAGAAGTTTAAATAAACAAATATCTAATAGAGGTCAATAATGCCAGGTTTTGAAATATTGGGAAAAGAAGAAAGAAAAGCAGTAAATGAAGTATTTGATGAAGGTGGAATTTTATTTGCACATGGTTTTAAAGAACAAAGAAAAAGGTATCATGTACGTGAATTTGAAAAAGATCTAACAAAAAAATTTAATTGCAAATATGCATTACCAGTATCAAACGGCACATCAGCGATTAAGATTGCACTCAAATCACTGAATGTGGGAATAAATGATGAAGTAATAACACAATCTTTTAATTTTATAGCCACTGTGGAGGCAATAGTAGATTTAGGTGCAAAACCTATAATTTGCAACATAGATGAAACATTAAATATGGATATTAACGACTTAAAAAAAAAAATTACAAAAAAAACTAAAGCAATTGTTCCTGTCCATATGCTAGGTGCTTCTTGTGATATGAAAGGAATATTATCTATTTCAAAAAAATACAATATACCCGTTGTAGAAGATAACTGTGAAGCAGTTGGTGGAACATATAATAAAAAATTTCTTGGTACTTTAGGGGACATAGGGGTGATGAGTTTTGATTTTGCAAAAATCATAACATCAGGTGAGGGTGGAGCGATTTTAACAAATAAAAAAAAACTATATACTTTTTGTAAAGAATATCATGATCATGGACATCAAAATAACCTAAAATATGCCAGAGGAAATGATACAAGCAAGAATTCAGGGTTTAATTATAGGATAACAGAACTGCAGGCAGCAATAGGCAAGGTGCAATTAAAAAAATTAAATTTTATTTTAAATGAAAATAGCAAAAGATACCAAATATTATTTAAGAATTTACATCATAAATTTAAAATTAGAAAAATAGTTCCTGACACAACTCAAAATTATGAAACTTTTATTATTATTGAAAAAGATAAGGTAATAAGAAAAAAAATCTTAAAATTATTAAGCTCAACTGGATTTGGGACAAGAAACTTGCCTGATGCTTTAAAGTGGCACTGTTCTTTTTTTTGGGAGAGAGCAGTTGGAAAAACTGAGGCAAAATATTCTAAAAAAGCATATGATTTATTAAAAGAATGTATAGCGATACCAATGTGGCTAAAAAGAAGTGAGAAAGAATATAAATTTTTATCTCAAAAAATTTTAGATATAAGAAAAAATTAAATGAACATCTTGGCCATAATGCCTGCTAGATCAGGTTCAAAAGGTATAAAAAACAAAAATTTACATAAATTTTTGGGTAAACCTCTTGTTTTTTATACGTTAAAAGTTTTAAAACAATTGGATCATCTTGTTTATCCATTTGTATCTACAGATAGTAAAAGAATCTATGATTATGCAAAAAAATTTGGAATTTTTGATAATTATAAGAGACCAAAAAAAATTTCTAAAGATAATAGCAATGTAGTGGATGCGGTATTTGATGCTTTAAATTGGCTTAAAAAAAAACAAATAAATTTTGAGTACATATTGCTATTACAACCAACCTCACCAAAAAGAAATATTAAAGAACTAATTAGAATGATTAATTATGTAAAAAATAACAATATTACATCTAGTGCTACTGCATGCAGATTGCCCTTTCACCCAACAGAGTCGGTTTTTATTAAAGATAATAAATGGAAATATTTGAAAAAAAGTAAGAAAGATATCTATCGTAGACAGGATTTTGATCAAAATTACTATTTTATTGATGGATCATTTTACATGTGCAAAGTGGATTTTTTAAAAAAAAATAAATCCTTTATAAAAGAAAATAACACCCATATTTTTAAAAATAATTCTTCATTTCCTGTTGATATTAATAATAGATTAGATCTTAAAATTGCAGAAGTTATTTTTAAAAGTGATAAATAAAAAAAATATTATCATATGTGTGGAAAAAAAAGTAACCCATCGAGATATTTCAAGGTTTGGTATAAAAATTTTAAAAAAATATTTTAATGTTGATATAATAAACTTCTCAAATTTAATTAATAAAAGTTATTCAAAATGTTCAAATTTAGAAAAAAGCATAAACAATATTGAAAGTTTTTTAAATCTTCTTAAAACAAAGAATTATATTTTTGCGATTGATTATTTAAGAACTAGTGAAATTAGCAAAACTTACAAAATTAAGAAAATAATTAAAGATCATAAAATTAAGCTAGTTCAAATTCATAATGGACTATTACCAATTGAACCTTATACTATTAAGAATAATCTAAAAAAAATTTTAAATATAAAAATTTTTTTCCTTTTTATAAAAAAAAAGATACATAATTTATTTATCAATAATAAATTGACTTACGATATTTCTCTAATATCTGGGCTGAAGGCTCCTATAATTTATCCTGAAACAAAATTAGTTAAAAAAAAGATATACACACACTCTTTTGATTATGAAAAAACTTTGCAAGGTGATAAAAAAATTAAAAATAAAAAATATGGTGTATTTATAGATGAAAATCTAATCTTACATCCAGACTATAAGATATTCCAAATTGATATATCTAAATATTTAAATGATTATTATAAGAATTTAGTCAAAAGTTTAAAAAAATTTAAGAAAGAGTATAATATAGATATTATAATATGTGCACATCCCACACTAAATCTGAGTATTACAAAAAAATATCTCAGTGAATTTCAGTGTTTATATGGAAAAACTAAAGAATTAGTTAAAAATTCAAATATTGTTTTTATCCATCAGTCTACAGCTATATCCTTTCCTGTGATTTATAATAAACCATTAGTTTTTTTGAACTATGATAAAATTAAGAATACTTTTCTGTATGCAAATATTAATAGAATGTCATCCTTATTTAATAAAAAAGTATATTTAATAGATAGAGAAGTATCACCAAGTAAAAAAAAAGATTTTAGAGTTGATAAAAGTTATTATTCAAAGTATTTGAATAACTATATAGTTCATCCAAAATCAAACAAAAGCAATTCAATGTGGATAGAATTAGCAAAGAATTTTAGATAGTTATGATAATTGGCCTCATACCCGCTCGACTTCACTCAACTAGGTTAAAGAACAAACCTTTAATAGACATAGATGGATTACCATTAATAATTCATACTTTAAAAAGAGCCCAAATGTCAAAATTACTAGATCAGGTAATTGTTTGTACAGACAGTATAAAAATTGGAAATATTGTAAAAAAACATGGTGGAAATTACCTACTAACAAGTAAAAAACATAAAAACGGAACCGAAAGAATAGCCGAAGTTGCAAAAAAAATAAAAAATTGTGAATTGATTATTGATATTCAGGGTGATGAACCTTTATTAAATCCCAAAGATATCGATAAATTAATTTTATTTCATTTAAAAAAAATAAAAAATTTTGATATTGTGGTACCCTGTATTAAGGGGTCGAATTTTAATTCAAAAAACATAGTAAAAGTTTTATTTAATAAAAGTGGAAAGATTCTTTATTTAAGCAGAGCATCGGTACCGCATGATTTTAGAGATAAGAATGAAAGTTTGTATAAACATTTATCAATAATTTCATTTAAAAAAAATAGCCTGATAAAATTTTCTAAAATTAAAGAATCTAAATATGAAAAGATAGAAGGAGTAGAATTACTACGTGCAGTTGAAAATGATATAAATGTTGGAACTTTTGTATCTAAAAGTAGTAGTTTTGCTGTAGATGTTAAATCTGATTTAGATAGAGCCAAACTCATTTTACCTCACGATTATCTTAGAAAAAAATATTAAAAATGATTGAATTAATTATTTTTGACCTAGATGGAGTAATTGTTGATACCAAGAAAAATATGGAACTTTCATGGGAGCATGTTAAAAAAAAATATAAAATAAATAAAAGTTTTATTGAATATAAAAAAAATGTTGGACTTCCATTTTGTGATATTTTAAGAAAATTAAATATTAACTCAAATCAAATCCAAATAGAAAATGCATATCAAGATGCGTCATTAAAAAATAACTCAAAAATTAGTTTATTTCCCAATGTAAAAAAGACTATAAAAGAACTACAAAAAAATTATTTGACAGCAATAGTTACATCTAAAGATTCAAAACGTACTAAATTTCTTATCAAAAAATTCAATTTAACTTTTAATTATATATCTTGTCCTAAAAAAAATTTAAGAGGAAAACCATATCCTGATCAAATAAATCTAGTCTTAGATAGATTAAAAATAAAAAATAGAAGTAATGTGGTTTATATTGGTGACACTAAGTATGATTTTTTAACAGCTAAAAAGGCCAAAATAAATTTTATACATGCGTCCTATGGATTTGAAAAAAAAATAGCCGATGTTAAAGTAAAGATTAATAAGTTTAGTGATTTATTAAAAGAAATAAATGTCTCATATTGATTACAATTATATTAAAGATAAATTAAAAAAATTTAATTTAATAAAAGAAATTTTAGATAATAATATATTTATTAATTGGTTTTTTGTCCCCAAACCACATCCACTATATATAGACAGATATACAATATTTAATAAAAGTTTTTTTTATATTTTTTTACTTTTAATTAAAAACTTATTTAAAATTTTAACATTATTTTTTGCTAAAATTTTTGAAAAAAAATTAATTATAATCAATTTGAAGAAACAGATTTTGATTATGTTTTAATTTCACATCATATTTCTAATAATAAGATTTTTGAGGAAGATATATATTACAAAAATATAACTAATATTTTAAAGAATAAAAAAAAAAATATTTTACAATTTATTTAAATCATAAAATCAATCTGAATAAAAACATTTTAGAAAATAAAAAAAATTATTACTTTTTATCCAATGGACTTTCAATTGCAGAAGAAATGAATTGTTATGCCCATATTTTTAAATTATTCAAATTTTATTTAAATATTAAAGGTTTTTCTTTCAAAGAAAAATTGATTATTTTAACACAGGTATTGAATTCTGAAACTTTAGCAAATGTTCGAATTAATTTACAGGTTAAAAAAATATTTAAGAAAATTAATTTTAAGTTTTTAATAAGCACATTCGAAGGATTTAATTTTGAAAAAATAATTTATAATTTAGCGAAAAGTAAAGATTCTAAAATTCAAAATATTGGGTATCAATATACTTCAATTTTAAAAGATCAAGATTCATTATTTGATTTTCAAAAAACAGATTACTATCCTGATATAATTTTTACATCTGGGGATTATTATAAAAAAATTTTTGAAAAATATACATTTAATAAATCAATATTTATTGCTGGTTCTAATAAATTGAATCAAAAAATTTTAATTAATAAAAATAAAGAAAATTTTTGTTTAGTTATACCAGAAGCGATATTGAGTGAGTGTAAATTACTATTTCAATTTACTATTGAATACACTAAGAGGTATGATAATTTAAATTTTATATGGCGCTTACATCCACTTATGAAAATTGATAATGTTTTAAATCAGTTAAGAATTAACAAAAAAGATTTAAATAATATTTATTTTTCAGATAATAGTGATGAAGATTTTATAAAATCTAAATATTGTTTATATAGAGGTAGCACAGCTATAATTCAGGGATTAAAAAATTTATGTTATCCGGTATATTTAAATTCTAATCTCGGTATAAATATTAATCCTATATATGACATAAAAGAGATAGAGAATATAAATTCAATTGATGGTTTAAATTTAGTTGTTAATAAACACAAGAAGGATTTAAATGAAATTGAAATTGATTATAAAATTTCTCAATATTTCAATGTACCAAGTCAAAAACTTATAGATTTATTATGATTGATTTTTCAAAAAAATATAAAAATAAAAAAGTACTAGTTACTGGACACACCGGGTTTAAAGGATCGTGGTTAGTATGTTGGCTTGTTATGATGGGTGCAAAAGTAGTCGGTATTTCAAAAGGAGTGGTATCTAAACCATCTCATTTTGACCTTTTGCAGATAAAAAATCACATTATTAATTATTATTTTGATATTAAAGATATATCAAAATTAAATAAAGTTTTTCTTAAAGAAAAACCAGAATTTGTTTTTCATTTAGCAGCACAGGCATTAGTTTCAATATCCTATAAAGATCCACTTAATACCTTTGTTACAAATGCCATAGGAGTTGCAAATATTCTTGAATGCATAAAAAATACAAAAGAAGTTAAATCAGCTATCATTGTAACAAGTGATAAGTGTTATAAAAATGTTGAAAAAAAATCGGGGTATAAAGAAGATGAGTTGCTTGCAGGGATAGACCCATACAGTAGCTCTAAATCTTGTGCAGAATTAATTTTTACAACTTATTGTAAAACAATAATTAAAGATAAAAATAAACAAATTGTCTCTTTACGAGCAGGCAATGTAATTGGAGGAGGAGATTGGGCAAAAGATAGGATTATTCCAGACCTTGTAAAAGCATGTGAAAAACGAAAAAAATTTTTTATGAGAAGTCCAAATTCCACTAGACCATGGCAGCACGTCTTAGAACCATTATGGGCATATTTGTATATTGCTGCCTATATTAAAAATAAAAACTCCTATTTAGGTGAGTCCTATAATGTGGGTCCAAGCTCTAATAAAGCTGTTACTGTAAAAAACTTAATAGAAAAGATAAAAATATTTAAAGATGTAAAAATTTATAAAGATAAAAAAGTTAATTTTAAAGAATCTAAATTGTTATCCTTAAACACTCAAAAAATTAATAAAAACTTTAAAATAAAACCTAATTTAACTATTAAACAAACAGCTGACTTTATTTCTGATTGGTATGCAGTCTATTTTAAGGATAAAAAAAAAATTAAAGCTATAACTGAACTACAAATAAAACAATATATAAAGATTCTTCAATCTAAAAATTAAGATGAAAATAGAAGTAATTAATCAAGAAATAATCAAAAATAAAAAAGGTAATCTAAAAAAATTTTTGACTAAAAACGATAAGTTCTATAAAGGTTTTGGAGAATGCTATTTTTCAGAAATTAAAAGTAAATATTTTAAGGGTTGGAAAAAAAATTTAACAACTTTTCAAATGCTAACTGTAATTTCTGGAAAAGTTCAATTTTTCTTGATTGATGATAGAAATAAAAAAAAAATAATCAAAATAGATTATATTTTAGATGATAATAAGAATTTTAAAAAATTAATAATACCCACGAATGTTTGGTATGGCTTTAAAGGTCTTGGTAAAAAAAATTCAATAATATTTAACTTTCTAAGCTATGAACATAAAGAAACAAAAATAATTAGAAAAGAAATTATATGAAAGTAATGATTTTAGCAGGTGGTTATGGAAGTAGAATTTCTGATGTAGACCAAAACATTCCAAAACCTATGATTAGGTTAGATGATAAACCTATAATTGAACATATTATAAATATTTATAAATCTTATAATCTAAAAAAATTCATACTTTTAACTGGTTATAAAAATTTAGAGATAAAAAAATTTTTTACTAAAAATTCTAAAAATTTTTCAGACTGTGAAATTGAAATTTTTAATACTGGAATACATACTCTAACTGGTAGCAGGATACTAAAAGCAAAAAAATTCATAACAGAAGATAATTTTATGGTAACCTATGGTGATGGTTTGAGTGATATCAATATAGATAAATTAATAAAGTTTCATAAAAAATCAAAAAACATCGGAACTATTACTGCTGTACGGCCACCAGCGAGATTTGGTGAACTATTAATTAAGAGTAACAAGATTACTAAATTTAATGAAAAAATTCAGTTAAACCAAAATTGGATAAATGGAGGTTTTTTTGTTTTTAAAAGAAATTTCTTTAACTTAATTCCCAAAAAAAATACCATGTTGGAAACTGTTCCGATTCAAAACTTAATAAAAAAAAACACTCTCAGTGCATATAAGCATAGTGGATATTGGCAATGCATAGATAATAGAAGAGATTTAAATTCAATAAAAGAGTTAATATTAAATGGAAAAATGCCTTGGATAAGAAATCACTAGTTTCAATAATAGTGCCCACATATGATAGTGAAAACTACATCAAGACCTGTATTGACTCAATTTTAGAGCAATCATATCAAAATTATGAAATTATTATTATCGACAATCAATCATCAGATGGAACTTTGAATATAATTAATTCTTATAAATCGGAAAAAATAAAATTTTTTTCTATACAAAATAAGGGACAAGTTTCACTATCACGCAATCTTGGAATAAAGAATGCACAGGGGGATTGGTTAGCTTTTTTAGATTCTGATGATTATTGGTATAAAGACAAGTTAATGCATATAATGAAAAATTTTAGCAGTAAATATGATTTTATATTTCATGATATGGACACTATGATAGAAAATAAATTCATCAAACAAAGACCTAGATTAAAAAAAAATATTCCTAAAAAAAACTTAATTGAGTATTTGTTAGTTAATGGAAATCCAATAGCTAACTCGTCTGTCATTGTAAAAAAATATTTGTTAGAAAGTATTGGTTATATTGCAGAAGAACAACCTAGTTTTACAATTGATTATCATACATGGTTAAAGATTTCTTTAGTAAGTCAAGATTATTACCATTGTAATAAAACTTTTGGCGTCTATAGAACTCATAAAAAAAATCTCTCAAGCCAAGTTTCAACGTCAAAATATTATTTTAAAATTTTAAATCATTTTAAAAATTCTATATCTAGAAACGCTTATAAAAAAGCACTTGGGTATTATAGTTATTTGAAATTCTGTGAAATAATTTCTACTAAAAATAAATCTGGTTTTTATACGTTTTTCAAAAGGTCGATGAATCTATCTACTATTAAAATTAAAATTAAAACAATTATTGAAATTTTATTAAGTATTTTTAAATGAATAAATTAAAAATAGACATAAATTTAATTTATATTTTATTTTGTTCATTTCTCATTGTCTTATCTATATCTGGATATTTTGACGAAACAATTTTTTTTAATTCACATATACAAATTATATTAATTAATGTTTTTTTTATTACAGCAGCCATAAATGGATCTAGAAATAATACTTTTTTAAAATTTTTTCTGTTTTATTTTTTTTGTTTTTATATATTTAATATTTTTTCAGTAACATTACCAGGATATCCATCAGCATTTATTCTCAGAAATATGTCTGTATTATCCATTAATAGTTCGTTAAATATATTAATAATTCATTTCATAACACTTTGTGTTCTGATTAATTTTTTATTCAAAGATAATCTTAAGATATTAAGCAATTTAAAAATAAATAGTTCAAATATCAGTAGCATAGTTTATGCATGTTTAACGGTGTTAGTACTAGAGTTTTTAATTATATTCTTAATTCAAAAAAATATAGTAAGTTTTTCGCTAATAAAGATTTTAGCAGTTTTATATTCACCACAAAATGTGTTAATAGCAGTCACATCTATTCTTTTAATTTTTTGGAACAAAATTAAAGTCAACATCAAAATCTTATGTTTATTAATTATCTTTTCCTGCATGTATTATGATTATATACAAGGTAGCAAGTCATCTATATTTTTTTTAATTTTAGTATCTATTACTTGTGTTTTTTACATAAAAGATAAGATCATTATTGAATCTGATTTAATATTAAAGTTTACTTTTGTTTTTTTGGTAGCCCTTGCAGCTTTCTATTTAACTAATAACATCCAATATCTTTTTTCTTTGAATACATTTAATTTTAACTACATTTATACTTTTTTTGTAAGTTTCTTTAACAGAATTGGTTTCTTAGATTATTTTTTAGAAAAAAATGTTAATTATATTTACAGTGAATTATTTGATATTAATTATAATTTAAAATCTTTCCTTGATAAGATAACTCCTGGATTTGATCCCTATGGTATTCCATTAATGAAAAATCAAATGCATTATTTAGCACATAATGATGAACTTTCTTATAGTGGTGTTGTTTCTGAACAGTCTACAGTATTTGCTTTATTTAATAGAATGTTTGAAAAATTCTATTTCGTTTTATATTTTTTAGTATTACTAATATTCAATAAATTTTATTATGGATTTAATTTTTTATCTAAGGAAAAAAAAATTATTTCACAGATATTTATTTTATTAATTTTTTATGAATTTTTAAATGGATTCGGATTTGATCAATTTCTAATGATTTCACTATATTACTTTATATTTGTTGTATCCTTGTTTTTATTAGCAAGCTTTTTCAAAATATTTATAAAAGAATAAATCATGCTATCAATACTTCATATATTAAATAAATATGATTTAACTCAAGGTGGACCACCTAGAGCTGTAAATAATATTTTTTCAATACTTAAAAAAAAAAAGATTAAAACATACTTAATTTCAACATTAAATAATAATTCCCATCAAACAAAAAATAAATACATTGGAAGAAATATAATAAAAAGATTCTCTGTTCCAGATTTAAATTTCATTTTACACTTAAGAAAAAAAATTAAAGAATACGATATTATCCACATACATTGTATGTGGAATATAATAACAACATTATCTTTTTTCCTAGCTAGATTTTATAAAAAAAAAATAATTTTTTCACCACACGGAACATTAGAAAGAAAAAATCTTACTAAAAATTTATTGCTTAAAAAATTGTATTATTATTTATTTGAAAAAAGAAATATTAAGAATATTGATTTAATACATTTTCTAAGCAAAGAGGAAAAAATTAATTCCAATTACCTGAACACAAAAAATTACTTTATATCTAGTAATGGATTAAATTTTGATGAATTTATTTTTAAAAAAAAATACAAAACTAACATTTTTAATAAAAATAAATTTAATATTTTAAATATAGGAAGATTTAATAAAATTAAAGGCCTAGACCTGCAGTTGGAATTAATAAAAAAATTAAATGAAAAAGTAGATAATTATAGGTTAATTTTTATTGGTCCAAATGATGATCAAAAAAACTTATACAAAAAAAAAGTGAAGATAATGAAAATTTCAAAATATGTAAAATTTTTACCACCCATATTTTCAAATAAAAGATTTAAGATAATGCACGATAGTAATTTAGTTATAAATACATCTTATTACGAATGTAACTCAATGACTATACTTGAGGCATTAACAAGTGGAGCCCTGGTGTTGGCGGTAGATAAAGCCAACGTAAATCATCAAAGTAAATATAATGCCTTGATTAAAACGAAAAGAAATTTATTAGATATTTGTAATAATGTTGAATTATTAAGAAATAATAAAAAATTACAAAAAAGAATTAGAAATAATGGTATTAACTATGCTAAAAAATATCTCGATACAAACATAACAATAAAAAATTATTTAAACCAATACATAAAGGTATCTAAATTAAAATGAAAACATCAGATAAGAATACATTTAAAAATAAAATAGTGTTAATAACAGGTGGAACTGGATCATTTGGTAAAAGTTTTTTAAAAAGAATTTTAAAGTACGACTGTGAGATAAGGGTTTTCTCTAGAGACGAGCTAAAACAAAATGATTTAAGAAATGAAATCAATAACAAAAATGTTAAATTCTATTTAGGTGATATTAGGGATAAAGATAGCCTACTAAGAGCAATTAAGGGTGTTGACTATGTATTCCATGCTGCTGCTTTAAAACAAGTTCCATCTTGTGAATTTTTTCCTATGGAAGCTGTAAAAACAAATATTATTGGTAGCAAAAATGTAATCGATACTTGTGTAGAACATAATGTCAAAAAATTAGTTTTTTTAAGTACGGATAAAGCTGTTTACCCAATTAATGCCATGGGTATAAGTAAAGCCTTGATGGAGAAAACATTGCTAGCCGAAGCAAGAAATAAAAATATTGTCAAAACTAAAATGTCGATCGTAAGGTATGGAAATGTGATGTTTTCAAGGGGGTCAGTAATACCTTTATTTATCAATCAAATAAAAAATAATAAAGAAATTACTATTACAGATAAAAATATGACAAGGTTTTTACTATCTCTAGATAATGCGATAGATCTAGTCATATTGGCACTAAGCTCAAATGATAATGGAAGTATATTCATTAGAAAAGCTCCCTCTTGTAATATAGTCGATTTATCTAAAGTTTTAATAAAAATCTTTAATAACAATAACAAGATTAAGATTATTGGTACAAGACATGGCGAAAAAATACACGAAACCCTTGCAACCTCTGCCGAAATAGAAAAAGCAACAATTACTCAAAATTATTTTAGGGTACCCATTGATAGTAGAACATTAAATTATAATAATTATTATGACATTGGGTTTAATAAAAAAATATTTAATGATTATAGTTCGAATCAAAAAAAAATGTTAAATCAAGAAGAGTTGAAAGCTTTGATACTTTCTTTGCCAGAAATAAAAAATATTTTATAAATGAAGGTTTTAATTACGGGATCTAACGGATTTATTGGAAAAAATTTATTATTTAGATTAATTAGTAAAAAAAAATATCAGATATATGAATATAATAGGGGAGATAGTTTAAAAAAACTTTCAAATTTAATACAAGAAGCTAAAATTATATTTCATATTGCTGGGGTAAATAGATCTGTCGATAAAAAAAAATTTGAATCAACTAATATCGATCTTACAAGCAAGATAGTCTCACTGGTTAATAAAAAAAAAATAAAAACAAAAATTATTTTTGCATCAACAGATTTAATCAATAAAAAATTGAAATCCGAATATGTTATTAGCAAATTAAATGCAGAAAATCTGATTAAAAAAAAATTGTTAAAAATTCATGACTACCAAATACATAGATTTCCTAATATCTTTGGTAAATGGTCAAAACCTAATTATAATTCAGTAATTGCAACATTTTGCAATAATATATCGAGAAATTTACCTGTAAAAATAATAGACAACAAAGACATTAAATTTGTCTATATAGATGACCTTACAGAATTCTTAATTAATAATATTGAAAATCAATCAAAAAAATTATTCTTAAGATCATATAGTTGTAAAATAGATAATTTAATCAAGAAAATTAATTATATAAAAAAAAATAGAAACTTTATTTTAAATAAATTTGTGAAAGGAAAATTTGATAAGTACCTGTATGCAACTTACCTTACCTATATGCCAATCAAAGAAATTACATATAAGTTAATTTCTCATAGAGATTATAGAGGTGATTTTATTGAATTATTCAAAAAACCCTCTGATGGACAAATTTCTTATTTTTCAATTAATACTAAAGTTGTAAGAGGGGGGCACTATCACAATACTAAAGTAGAAAAATTCTTTCTAATAAGTGGAAAGGTAATTTTTAATTTTTATGACCTGAATACAAAAAAAAATTTAGTATTAAAATTGATAGTAAAGATAACTTAATACTAGAAACTATACCTGGTTATGTCCATTGGATTAAAAATAATAGTAAAATAGTTGCAAAAGGCATTATTTGGAGTAATGAAGTTTTTAATAAAGATAATCCTGATACTATAGATTACAATATGATTAAAAAAAATTAATATGAAAAAATATAAAATATGTACAGTGGTAGGGACAAGACCTGAAATCATACGATTAAGTATGGTTATTAAAAAATTTGAATCTGAATTTTCTCATACTTTAATTCATACAGGACAAAACTTCGATAAAGAGTTATCAGACATATTTTTTCAAGATTTGGATTTAAAGAACCCAAAATATCAAATTAATTCATTTTCTGGCAGCTCAATTCCAACAATTGCAAAAGCAATGGTAGAGGTTGATAAAATCCTTGAAAAAATAAAACCAGATGCCTTCTTTGTGTTGGGTGATACTAATAGTGCACTAACATCAATATGTGCAAAAAAAAGAAAAATTCCAATTTTTCATTATGAAGCTGGCAATAGATCATTTGATCAGAGAGTGCCTGAAGAAACAAATAGAAAAATTGTAGATTCAATTTCAGATATAAATTTAACCTATAGTCACTTAAGTAAACTAAATTTAATTAACGAAGGACTGCAAAGTGATAAAATTATTAATATTGGAAGTCCAATGCTTGAAGTTTTAAACTTTTATAAAAAAAAAATATCTAATTCTAAGATTATGGATGAATTAAACATAAAAAGTAAAAATTTTTATTTAGTGAGCGCACATAGAGAAGAAAACATAGAGAATGAAGATAGATTGAAAAATATTATTAGTATAATTGAGTACTTATCGGACAATCATAAGCTACCAATAATAGTTTCTACCCATCCAAGGTTAAGAAAGAAATTGAATAAATATAGTAAAAAAAATGTAATTTTACATAAACCATTTTCATTTACAGATTACGTAAATTTACAAAATAATTCAAAAATTATTCTTTCAGATAGTGGTACAATTAATGAGGAGGCATCTATATTGGGGTTAAATGCTATTAATTTAAGAGAAACCCATGAAAGACCTGAGGCTAACGAAGAAGCAATAACTATCATGACTGGTACTAACTTACGAAATGTTATTAATGCAATCAAATATTTTGAAAACAATCCATTGGTTAGTAAACAAAAAAAAATAATACCATCTTACTCTAAAGAAAATATATCTGATACGATTTCAAAAGTGATAATTAGTTTTATTAATTATATTAAGCAAAATAATTATAAAGAAAATATAAATTGAATATATTAGTTATTAGTCAGTTTTTTTGGCCTGAAAACTTTAGAATCAATCAATTATCCAGACATTTATCTAAAAAAAATAAAGTCATAGTTTTAACAGGAAAACCCTCTTATCCTAATAAAGATATCTTTTTAAAATTTAAGAAAATAGATAGATATGGAAAAACTAAAATAATCAGAGTACCAACATTACCAAGAGGTAATAATAGTTTATTTTTATTTTTGAGTTATTTGTCATTCATAATATTGTCAATTTTTTACGCCTTAGTAATATCATTTAATAAAAGAATAGATAAAATAATAGTATTTGGAACTTCACCACCCAATGGTTTAATAGCAGCTCATATATTAAAAATTTTTAAAAATATTCCAATTTATTATTGGATTTTAGATTTATGGCCTAATACTTTGGCTGGGCTTGGTATTAGTAAAAAAAATGTTGTTTACAAAATAATAAACACATTTATGGATTATAACTATAGAAATTGCAGGTATATCTTTTGTCAATCAATTTCAATCAAGAACATTATTTCAAAAAAAATAGAATTAAAAGATACACTAATCTACTTTCCTTCATGGTCTGAAAAATTACCATTTATTAAAAAAAAAGTATTATCTAAAAAAATTTCTAATAAAAAATTTAAGATTATGTTTACTGGTAATATTGGTGAGGCTCAAGATTTTGAGTCCATAATTAAATCAGCTAAAATTTTAAAAAATGAATCAATCCAATGGATTATTGTAGGCTCAGGAAGATATAGAGCAAAAATTGAATATTTAATCAGAAAAAATAATTTAATAGATTGTTTTGTATTTATAGAGCATCAAAAACCTATTCATATTAAATATTTAATATCATTATCAGATTGTTTGTTGGTAACATTAAAAAAAAGTTCAGTATTTTCTAAAACCATACCTGGCAAATTATCAAATTATATGGATTCTAAAATGCCAGTAATAGGAATGATAGATGGGGAAACAAATAATATTATAAATAAATCAAAATGTGGTTTTGCTAGTAAGGCTGGTGATTACAAACACTTAGCACAAATTATTTTAAAAATGAGAGCACTTCACCCTAAAAAAAGAAAATTGATGGGTGTCAAAGGGTATTTTTATAGCTCAATCCATTTTAATAAAAATAAACTTTTAAATAAATTTGAAAAAATTTTGTTATCATAAACCTTAATATTCATTGATTTTATTGAATTCTATTAGTATTTATCAAACATGAATTTATCATACATTTCAAAAAATTATTTATTTCTACTTATACCTTTCACCTTACTTACTGGTGCATTTTTAGCAGATTTGTTGATAACAATTATCTCATTAATATTTATTAAGAATTATCTAATAAAAAAAAATTATGAACTATCTAATAGCATGGTTCTTAAATCTTTTTTATGTTTATATTTAATATTGATTGTATCTGTGTTTTTTATTTCACCAGCTCCGTTAATTAAACAGGGAACTTCGATTTTCTTTTTTAGATTTGGCTTCTTTATGTTGGCCTTACATTATTTTCTAATGGATAAAAAAAATCTTTATGAGTTTTCAAAATTATTTATTATAATATTTTTATTTTTATCATTTGATAGTATTTTTCAATTTTTTAATGGAAAAAATATTTTAGGCTTTGCACTTTTAGCACCTCACAGAGTTTCAAGTTTTTTTGGCAATGAGTTAATTATGGGTGGATTTATTGTTAAAATATTTCCTATATGTATGATTTTTTTGTCTTCTTTAATTATGAAAGAAAAAAAAAAGAATACTATTTACTTTCTAGTAATAATTTCTTCTTTTATCTTAATTTTTTTAAGTGGTGAAAGAACTTCTTTGGGAATGTTTTTATTTCAAATATTATTTATTATTATATTTTCAAAAAATTTTACAATAAAAAAAATATTTTTTTTTATATTCATGATTATTCTTATTTTTTATTCAGTATTTAATTTTGCATCAAAAAAATATGGACCTGATTTTAAAAATATAAGATATGTTAATCACCTTGAAAGTATGATTGGTAGATTTGAGCATGGTATTAAAGATTATATCTTTATTGAGAATAAAAATTTGAAAATAATTAAATCTCATAATGGCCATTATAAAACAGCTTATAAAATTTTTGATGATAATATGTTTTTTGGTGCAGGAATTAAATCTTTTCGTTATTTATGTAATGATATAAAATATAAATTTAATAACAAATCATGTGCTACCCATCCTCATAATACCTTATTATTATTTATGAGTGAGCTTGGAGTATTAGGTTTGATTATTTACTTTAGCTTTATATTAACTATTATATTCGACTTAATTAAAATTTTTTTTACTAAATCTTTACCAAAAAAATTAAATACAAATTATGAAAATTATATTTTTATTTCTGGTGGTATATTATCAACAATACTTCCATTTTTACCAAATGGAAATTTCTTTAATAATTATATGTTGATTATATTTTTTATTTTATTAAGTATATATTTAAGTTGTAGAAAAATTTTATTAATAAATGATTAAAAGACATAATATACCTACATTCCTCCCTCTTTTAGAAAGATCTGAGTTGAAAGCTGCACAAATTTCACTTAAGGAAAAATATCTTGGGTCTGGAAAATATGTTGAAAATTTTGAAAGCCTTTCTGCAAAAATATTAGGCATAAATAAAGAAAATGTGTGTGGTGTTAATACTGGGTTTTCTGCAATTCATCTAGTTTGTCTTCATTTAAATATTAGAAATGGGGATGAGGTTATTATGCCGTCACTAACAAATGTTGCTGATGCTCAAGTTGTAGTGTCGTTAGGAGCTAAAATTGTTTTTTGTGATATTTTACCTGAAACCTTTTGTATTGATCCAAATGAGATCAGAAAATTAATAAACAAGAACACAAAACTAATTATACCAATAGATTATGGTTGTAATATTGCAGAACATGATGAAATAAAGTCTATATCGAAAAAATATGGTATACCAATTTTACATGACGCTGCTCATTCATTTGGGTCAAAATATAAAGATAAAAAAATTGGTACTATTCATGATTTCACTACGTTTTCTTTTGATCCTATAAAAACATTTACTGCTATTGATGGAGGTTTAATTATTAGTAAAAATAAATTTCTTACTGAAAAATTCAAAGAAATGCGTTTAATGGGTATAAAAAAAATAAATGGCGTTACTACATCGGTAAATTATCCAGGTTTTAGATATCATTTAGCTAATTTACATGCAGCAATAGGCTGTGAACAAATAAAAAAAATAGATATAATAAAAAAAAATAGATTAAAATATTTTGATTATTATAAAACAAATATCAATCAAAATAATAATATTCAATTACCTAATATTTTTGAACATACTGATGTTATCCCATTTCATTATTGTATTAGAATAAAAGATAGAAATTCATTTATGCCTTATATGACAAGAAATGGTATTGATACTGGAATACATTGGATACCATTGCATAATTTCAAATACTTTAGAGACAAGTCACGTTATAAAAATTTGAAAATAACCGAAATTATAGAAAAAGAAATTGTGACATTACCCCTTCATAGTAAAATGATGAAAAAAGACCTTGTGAGAATATCTGAATCTATCAATAAATTTACTAAATAACTATTTTTTGATATGCGATTTAAGAATACCATTCTTAATATATAGTAAATCTCCAAAGAACAGTATATTTTCAAATAAGTTGTTATTACATGTTTCAATACCAGCGAATCTGTAATTATTGTTTATGAGATTCTTTTCAACTTCGGTAAATGTTAAATGTCTATCATAAACATTATCAAACATTACCTCTAATTCTATTGCAGAAATTTTTTCATTTTTAAGCAGTTTTTTACAACCAATTAAAACTTTATCTTCGTGTCCCTGTGTATCTATTTTAAGAATATCAATCTTGTTTATCTTGTTATCCTTACAGTATTCATCAGCAGTTGATATTTTAACTTTTTGTCTCTTACTAAAAAAAGCTGAGTTTATTTTATTTTCTTTAGATCTTAATTTTAACCATCTAGTTTTTTTTGTTAGCTTATTAAATGATGATGTTGAAGACTTTGCATTAACAAAAAAATCTTTTGTTGTACTTTTTTCGCCTAATGCAAAATTATTAAGATAAATATTTGAAAGATGGCCATAATTTTTTTTTAAATATATGAATTCTTTTTCTACAGGTTCAAAGCAATGAATTATTGCTTTAGGAAAATTTTTAAAAAACCTTTCAATTGATTGACCTTTATTTGCACCAACATCAAATATTATTATTTTTTGATTAAAAATTTTTTTGTAAATATCATCATAAGTCATATAGATTTCTTCTGAAGATTGAATTTTTTGAATGTTATATCCAAGTTTTCTAGATATTTTCAATATTATTTTGCTAAATAAGTTCATTACAATTTTTATAAATTAAAAGTCTTTTATATTATGAATGTAATACATCAATAAAATCTTTATTATAATTAAAAATAATAGGTCTTAAAAATAAACAATTAGATTTAACTGTAAATATAGAGCTATTATTAACTTCTAATAAAATACATGAATTTTTATTTATTGTATGAAATTCTTCATTTATTAAAAATTTAATTATTTTATTTGTAGGATTAGAAAAAAATAATTCCGTTTTATCATATTTAGAGAATTGATTTTGAATTTTATATGTATGATTAATTTGAAATAATGTTCTAATTATATCTGAATAAATTTTTTGATCATTTTTCAAATACATGTACGATGAAAGTGCATTTCCATGGACAAATGAGGGTAAATTATTTTGTTTAGAAAAACCCGTGTAGCATCGATTGGATATAATTATTTCTTCATTTACCAATTTATTACTCAAGTGATAAATATGAAAAGTGCCATAATCTTCTAAATTATCAAAAAATTTTTTATTGATAATTAATTGATTATTTTTTTTTATATTTTTTATTTCAAGCTCTTTGATAATATTTCCAACTTTATTATAAAATATTATTTTTATATTTGAACCATCAATCTTATAAAATAAATCAAGTAAGTCTGTAAATCTAAATATTGTTTCATAATTATTATCAGTCCTCCAGCAAAACGAGTCACTTACACTAGCATTTTTTTTAATTTTATTTAAACTCATTTCAATAGGTTTGATATTCAAATTATTTCTTAATGAAATAATAGAATTCATATTAAAAATTTTTTTAATTAACGATTTCATAAAATTCTTTTTTTAATTCAGAAACTTTTTTAAATTTGTCTTTAGTTAAAATATATTCGTGTGGAGGATGAGTATGCTCTAATGACATATGCCCATTTTTTACAGACAAATAAATTGGAACACCTATATAATTAATTGTAAAAAAATAATGATTTTGAGTTAAATATTTTTTATCAATTTCAATTATATTGGTAAAATTAGTCTTTAAATCAAATTTTTTAACAACTTCTTTTTTATGTATATCTATAAAATAACCTTTGAAATTATCTCGATATGCTTCTTGATAAATATTTTTAAAAATTAAATAATTATTGTCTGCATTGTTATTACTTAGAAGACTTAATGAGCTTAGTGTGGACCCTTGCTTCTTAATCATATTTATCGGGTATTCTGATTGATAAGATGAAAATCCACCATTTTTAATTTTAATTTCTAAATTTGCTCGATATGCAGGCTTGGTATTTGTAAAGTTATTGAATTCTTCAATAAGATTTAGATTATTATGTTTAATCTTTTTTACCTCTTTTTCATTTGCTAAAAAAAATATACTTTCATTATTACTAAATTCTTCGTTTACTATAAAAAATTCACCTTCATTTTTATTTGAGTACAATTTGATTTCCCACTGATTATCAATTATATTTAGGGAATATAAATTATAATCCTTTTTAAATTTGCCAGAATTTTGAAAAATAGGAACTTTTATAGTGCTATCAAACTTATCAGTATTTATCCCAAAAAAAAAATTCATAATTATACAAAATAGAATTAAAAGCTAACTTGATATAACTATATATAAAATATGTAATTAAATCAAAAAATTAATCATCTTAAGTATCCAATTAAATTATTTTCATGTGTAATATTTTTTAAAGTAATATTTTAATTTTTTTTTGAGTGTGGTTGAATAATGAATAGGGTCATAAATGAACAATAAACAAACATACCTAATAAATATGTATAATCTGGCTCAGTTACTATTCCAATTAAACCATTAAAAAAAATACCGGGTAGAAAAAAATATTTAATATTTTTTGATAATTCATTTTTATATAAATAATAAATACCAATGTTTGTAAAAAAAATTATATACATCAATACAACCCCAGCTTTTGCAGCAGTAATTTTAAAAAAATATAATGGGTAATTAAAAATAAAGGAAAAATATTCCTTACGTAGAATTTTTTCATATTCCGATGTAAATGGAACTATATCAGGATTTAATTCTTTAACCTTATTTATAGAATAATCATCATTGTTCTTTGGAAAGTTTGGATTATCATAGGATAAAAATCCTAAACCAAAATAGGCATTATGCCAAATTGATCTAACGTTTTTCAAAGCTATATTCCTTTTTTTTAACTCTAAAATTTTATTTTGGTCCTTTAAAAAGAATGAGTCTCTAGAATCTTTTAAATTTTTAAAAAATAATTGAGTACCAATTAAAGGTAACAATATAATCAGGATTGTTAAAAGTTTCTTAAATTTGTTTTCTTTGTCTATAAAATAAAGGTAAATAATTAAGCATATTATTAAAGATAAACCAGATTGTCCCCTAATTGATTCAGAAAATGCTATCATAATTCCTGTAAAAAGTGAAAATGTTACGATATCAAAATTATTTTCAATTAATTTTTTTTCAAAAAAGTATTGCCACATTGGTATCAATGCTAAAGAGGTTAATCCATAAAAGCTATAAGTATCACTTATCGAAATACACAAAAAAAATAAAAAAAATATTGTCAAACTCCCGATTATTTTTATTTTGATATCTAAATTTGTTTTATTAAAAAAAAATATAGAAATTAAAAAACATATTATTCCATAAGAAATAAAAAAAAATTTAGTAGCAAAATTGACCTCAATATCAAATTTATTTGCTAATAATGGTATATAAAAAAATGAACCTAAGTGATCTGCAAATCCTGCGGGTGTAAATATATTTAGTCCACCGTTGCATACATCATCAAATGATACTAAATACTTATTTGACTTTATATACCCATCTAGAGTAGCTTGAAAGCCCTGGACTCTGCATGGCATTGTTTGAAAAAATTGAGGCATATTGTAATAACTACTTTATTAGTTTCATAATATATTTTTTATCTTAACTAATTTATAATTTTAGGGGTAGGCAAGGGTACTATAAATTTTCCTTTAAAACCTCTTTTTCTTAAATTATTTTTGATTTCTTTAAATATATGCCAAGAAAAAATCAATGCATAATCTGGCTGATCTTTATAAAGTTTTTTTTCATCCAGTATTGGAATTTTGGTTCCAGCAATAAATTTTCCTATTTTTTTTGAACCCTTTATTTCTAAAACACAATCAATTATATTTTCGTCTAATTTTACATAGTTGATCAGGGTGCTAGCTCTTGATGGAGCACTAATACCATATATTTTTTTGTTCTTAACTTTTAGCTCACATAGAATTTTGTGTAATTTAAGTTTTGATATTACAACATTTTCTTTAAACTTTGAAAAATTTTTTGGATTTAAATATTTTTTTTCTTCTAATAATATTTTTTTTACAGAATTATCTATTTTATATTTATTATTTTTTGTTGCATAAACCCTTATAGAGCCTCCATGCGTTTTTATTTTTTTAGCATAAAATATCTTTAAGTTAAAAAGAGAGAAAAAATATTTTAAACTTTCTAAAGAATAATACCTTAAATGTTCATGATAAATAGTGTCATACTGCACTTCTTTGATCAGTGGCATCAGATAATGAGACTCGGTTATAAATACCCCATCTCTATCAAGTAGGTTGATTATGTTATTCAAAAGTTTTTTTGGTTCATCTATATGAGCAAAAACATTTGTAGCAGTGATTATATTAGGTTTGCCATGTTTTTGCTTAATAATATTACTTGTTTTGGAGTCAAAATATTTTAGTAATGTTGGTATTCCTCTTTTAATTGCAATTTTTCCAATATTTTCAGGAGTTACACCCAGTACTTTAAAATCATTTTTAAAGTTTGATAATAGGTTTCCATCATTAGAACCAATATCTACTATAAAATTTTTTTTTTTAAGTTTTACTATTTTTTTAATTTCACTGTACAAATCTTTGAAATTATCTCTTAAAATTTTAGTAGTACTGCTTGTGTAAGGGTAATTCTTTGGAAATACGATTGTTTTATCCACAACTACATTTAGTTGAACGAGCTTAGATTTTGGACAATATAATAACTCTGTATCAAAAAAATTTTGAATTTGGTTTTTATTTTTTGTTTTAATATCTAATAATTGATTAACAGGAGGCGTAAAGCCTAAATTAATAATTGTTTTTAGGTTTTTAGATTCCGAAATTTGACATTTTGATATATTATAGTGCGATTTCATAAAAATATCTGATATCACATTATCATGTTTAATAAAACAATTTCTATAATCGGAGGTACGGGTCACGTAGGCTTACCATTAGGCTTAGCATTTGCTGATAAAAATTATAAAGTACAACTTATAGACATAAATTTAACTACCATTAAAAATGTAAATAATGGAATAATGCCATTTAAAGAAGATGGTGCCCCAAAAATACTAAAAAAATTAATTAAAAAAAAAAGAATTTTTGCAACAAGTGATTTAGATCAGGTTAGATTTAGTAAATACATTATCATTTGCATAGGAACACCAGTCAATAAAAGGCTTAAACCAGAGACCAAAAGTTTTTTATCTTTTTTTAAAAATTTGAAAAAAAAACTATCAAATAAACATTTGGTTATTATAAGAAGTTCAGTTTATCCAGGAATATCAGATGAAGTTTTCAAAATATGTGGGAGTAAAACAAAAAATATTTCTTATTGTCCTGAAAGAATAGTTCAAGGTAAATCATTAATAGAATTACCCAAGTTACCACAAATTGTTAGTGGCTTCACACCAAAAAGCATTATTGAATCTAAAAAATTATTTGGAGTAATTTCAAAAAAAATAATCACAACAAGTATTGTTGAGGCAGAATTAATTAAATTATTTTCAAATAGCTATAGATATATTATGTTTTCAATTTCTAATCAGTTTTTTAAAATTTGTCATGATTTAAATATAGATTTTGATCAATTAAGAAAAAACATGATTCAAGGATATGATAGAAATAGTGGCATTGCTAAACCAGGATTTACTGCTGGTCCATGTTTACTTAAAGATACAATGCAGTTATCTTCTTTTTTAAAAGGTGGTTTTCATCTTGGTCATGCTGCAATGACCATCAATGAAAGTATTCCTATTTTTTTAATGAAAGATTTAGAAAAAAAAATTTCTTTAAAAAATAAGATAGTTGGAGTTTTGGGTATGTCTTTTAAAGCAGAAACTGATGATATAAGAGATTCTCTTTCAATCAAACTTGTTAACTATTTAAAAAAAAAGAAAATAAATTACAGATACTCAGATCCATATTATAAGGATAAATATATTTTAACAGAACAAGAATTAATAAAAAAAGCAGACATTATAATTGTTACTGTGCCACATAAAAAATATAAAAAAATTAAGATTCCAAAAAATAAAATAGTTATAGATATTTGGAACATACTTCCAAAATGAAAAAAAAAATTCTAGTAATTGGTGGAAGTGGAAATTTAGGATCTTCATTAAAAAGTAATAATTTTTTTAAAAAACAATTTTTCCCAAGCAGCAAAGTACTTAATATATTAAAAAAAAAAGATATTATAAAATTTATTAATAAACATGAAATTGAAATGGTAATAAATTGCGCTGCATTGGCCAGAATGAAAGAGTGTGAAATAAAAAAAAATAAAGCTTTTAATGTAAATGTTCTAGGGTCACAAAATTTGATAGAAGTTTTAAAGAAAATTAAATATCGATCAATTAAGTTAATTCACATATCGTCTGATGCTGTATATCCCTGTTTAAATGGTGATTATTCTGAAAAATCAAGAACTAGACCTTATAACTATTATGGAGAAACCAAAGCTCTTGCTGAAAAATTGGTTAGAAAATATGTAAATCATACTATTATTAGAACTAGGTTTTTCAATAAAAAATTAATTAAATTTAATACTGTTGCAACTGACTCGTACTCTTCTTCATTAGAAGTTAACAAGTTAGTTAATTATATTAAATTTTTGGTTAATAAAGATTTTATTGGAACAATCAATGTTGGTGGAAAAAAAATTTCTGATTATGATTTATATAAGAAATACAAAAAAAATTTAAAAAAATGCTTGTATTATGATATTCAGAAAAAATTAAATTTTAAAATTTCAAAAGATGCATCAATGAACTGCAGTCTGTTAAATAAATTAATGATTAAAAGCAATGTTTAATATAGATATTATAATTCCAGTTTACAATGAAGGTGAAAATATTTTAAGCGTTGTAAGTCATATAAAAAAAAATGTTAAGACAAAATATCAAATATTGATTTGTTATGATAATGATAATGATAATCTTTTTGAATATAAAAAAAAAATATTAGAAATATGTACTGATATAGTATTGGTTAAAAATAAATATACTGGTGCTTGTGGAGCAATTAAAACTGGATTATTACATTCATCAACAGATGTAAAAATAGTTTTCCCCTGTGATGATTTAATTAATGGAAATATCATAGATCAAATGTATCAAAAGTTTTTAGAAGGTAATGAAATAGTTGCACCAAGCAGGTTTATGAAGGGAGGTAGTATGAAAAATTGTCCAATTTTTAAGGAAATCTTAGTTAGATTTTCATCATATACTTTGTTTAAGCTTTCCAGTATTCCAATCGAAGACGCTAGTAATGGTTTTAGACTTTTTTCAAAAAAGATAATAAATTCTTTTGAAATAGAATCTAATTTAGGTTTTGCATATTCTTTAGAATTGCTTGTGAAAACAGAAAGAAATGGATATAAAATTTGTCAAATCCCATCTCAATGGAATGAAAGAACAATTGGATCAAGTAAATTCAAAATATTTAGTTGGTTACCCCAGTATTTGAAATGGTATTTTTATGGATTACAAACAAGTTGGTTATTTAAAAAAAAATGAAAAAAAAATTCTTAATTACTGGAGGTACTGGATTTATAGGTTCAAATATTGCCAATATGCTTGCAGCAAAGGGTTATGAAGTAGTAATATTTGATAATAATCATAGAGGTAAAGTAAAAAGAATTGACAAGAATGATAAAAATATAAAAATTATTCATGGTGATATAAGATCAGTAAAAGACTTATCAAAAGCTTTTAAAAATATTAATGCAGTAATTCATTTAGCCTATATAAATGGCACCAAATATTTTTATTCTAAACCAGATTTAGTGCTAGATGTTGCGGTCAAAGGATTAATTAATATTTTTGATCTATGTCTTAAAAATAAAGTAAAAGAAATCTATCTTGCATCAAGTAGTGAAGTTTATCATATGCCAAAGCAAATACCTACAGATGAAAATGAAACGTTAAAAATCCCAAATATATTCAATCCCAGATATAGTTATGGAGGTGGTAAAATTTTAACAGAGTTATATGGGGCTAACTTTGGAAAAAAATATTTCAAAAAATTAATTATATTTAGACCACATAACGTGTACGGCCCAGATATGGGAAATGAACATGTCATTCCAGAACTTTTGAAAAGATTCAGTAAAACAAAAAAAAATAAAACTCTAAAAATACAAGGTAATGGAAGTGAAACAAGGTCGTTCATACATATCTCAGATTTTTGTGAAGCAATTTATCTTTTGATTAAAAAAGGAAAGCATCTAAATATTTATAATATTGGAACAAGTGAAAGAGTTAAGATTATTACAATTTTAAAAAATTTAGAAGAATTTACATCTAAAAAAGTCAGGATTATTAAAGGTCCGTTACAAATTGGTGGTACAAAACATAGATGCCCTAACATTGCTAAAATAAATAAGTTAGGTTTTAAACAAAAAGTTATCTTAAAGGATGGCCTAAAAAAAATATATTTTGCAAATTATATTAATAAGTAAAGATTAAACATTCATCATTGGTTGTTAATTGTTCTCAAAAGTAATAGTAAATATTTTCATTTGATCATCTAAATAAAAATTTTCCATCATTTTTATTGCTTCTAGATCTAATTGTCTATTTAGCAAATTTAATTCATCAAATGGTTTAGGAGTTGCGCCATATTGTGTTTTTCTATAAGTCGACCTTAGATCTTCTCGGATTAGATGACTATTCCTCACTAATGCTATTTTTTCTAAGATCAATTTTCTATGATGATCAGTAACTATATATATAATTTTTGCTACTTCATCTTCATGAATTTTTTTGTCTATATCGTAATGAAGTAGAATTATTAAACTACTTTTATGAGAATCAATTACATCTATTCTGTTTAAACCAAATTCATTTTTTAGATCTTTTATTTTTAAATAACTTTCATACGATAGCTCTACGTTTCCTAAATATCTTTTTGTTACGCTCCAAAAATTATCTAATCTGTCCATGTAAATTAACAAATTGTTAGAACTACTATTATCTATTTTTTTGTGTAGATTTTTGTCATGTATCGGTGCAAGTTTAAATGTTATTTCTAGTCTATTTTGTTTTTTTTCAAAAAATACAAACAATGAAGAAATTATTATAACTATGAATAAAAAAAAATTAGTTTTGTTTATATTTTTATTTATCATATAATTTTATTTGTTTTATTCTTGCATATAAATAAATTAGAAATAATAAAAAAAATACAGCTAAAGATAATAAATAAGATTGATAATAATTTAAAATTAATGCAATTAAACAGAATTTAATATGTATCACAGTGCATAGTATTAGGGAAATTTTTGAAGTGTATTTTTTTTCTAATAAATTAAATATAAAATTTAGATCTCTTTTGAATATGTTTCTT
>MDTF01000657.1_pt1 | contig 51406 bp, 52 predicted proteins | sample 811191 | NCBI WGS metagenome assembly MDTF01 (sample SAMN05326649, study PRJNA326480) | marine metagenome | isolation source: seawater | place: Southern Ocean | collected 2011 | reverse complement strand
CTAAACTTAAATACAAAAGAGCATAGGGTATAAAAAAGATATAATGACTACTGAATAAGATTTTTTCTGATAGTGCCCAGACAGGGAATATGCAAATAAATAAATAGATTTTAAGAAATTTTTTCGTATTCATAAATTTTTCTTAAACTATTCTCGATATTATTAATTTTAATAATTTTTGCCTTCTTTAGTAATATTTTTTTAAAATTATCTTCTGTATATTCTTCAAATATATCTTTTCTAAAACTCAACATAATTTTAATTGTCTCATCTTCTTTTGGTACAAATTCTATCAAACCTTTCGGTGCAATATCTAAAAACCAATCAATAAGGTTTTCTAAAGGTATATTTTTAGCAATTGCTAAATGATGTTCAAAAGCAAGTGCAATTAATGCATCAAATTTACATCTTTGTAGAAATCCAACTCTTTCCAATTGATTCCAACCAATATTGCTAGATGGGTTTGAGGCATCTAGGTATAGTGGTAGAAAATTTAATTTTTTTTCTTTAGATCTGTTGTATGAATTAATTAAAGCACCCTGATCAAAATCAAAACCAATTACACTTTTTCCACCTGCATTCAGACTCGCTTCCGAAAATTCACCAGTGTTGCAACCTAGATCACAAAGTATTTGAGGTGTATGTTTTTTTACAAATTCTTCAACAATTGTTTTTTTTATTTTAGATTGATTTTGGTCATAAGTATTATCAACATCGTAGTTTTTCCAAAAAGATTTTTCTTTAGAGTTTTGAAGTTTAAAAATAAATTTTCTTAGGTTTTTTAACATCCATAAGTATGAATTTTTATTAAATTTTCTTTTTTTATTTTTTAACAATTTTAAATCATCAATATTTTTACTTTTATTTTTATTTTCAAAGTGATTTGGTAAAACTAAATTTAAGAAAACTGTTGGGTTCATTTTTTCAAAAAAAGTTAATGCTTTGCATGTTTCTTCACTAGATATTCCTTCTAGGTTTCCGCGATACCAATTATTGTAGGTAATCCCCTTGTAAGATGTTATTAAAAGAGGGTTTAGAAATTGCTGACAAAATTGATTGTGTGCAGACCAATTAGAGCCTTCGATATATTCGTCTATAGAAAAAGCGTCTATAAATATTGGTTTGTTTCCAATAAATTGAATGTTGTATGCAGAGGCATCAATTAATTGAAAATTATTTTCTATTAAAAAAATATTAAAGTCTAAATGATGTAATGCTGCATCTTTAAGTTGATAGAAACTCCATTCATATGGGTATGAAACATAAGGAATTTTCTTATGTTCTAATAAAAAATTACAATTAAGTTTCTTTTTAATATCTTCATCATCAATTTTTTGAGTACCTATTAAGAAATTTTTTTCGATACTTTTTTCTAATATTTTTGATTCAGTTAATAATCTAAATTTTTCTTCCCCACTTTTATTGATTCCTCTTATTATTCTGTCACCAAGTGTAAATACTGTTGCTGATGGATCTCTAAAAGATCCTGAGATTTTTTCCACAAAATTTACTTTTTATTATTTTTTTTAAAAACTTTTCTAAAAAAAATTTTTACTTTTTCCCAAAATATATAAAGGGTTGAAAGAAATGCAGCGAAAGCACCTACAATTGCTTGTAATATAATACTGCCTGTTCCTGGATCCAGATATGCATGAGCTGAGGAAGTAAACAAAAAGAAGTATAGAAAAAATAGTGTTTTATTGATCATATTAGCTTTTTTTATTTTAAAGATTTGAGGTTTACAAGAAAATAATGTGCTCTGATAATTTTTATTTTATATCTTGTTACTTTATTATTTAATAAATCAAGTTAATCAACATATTTAAATTTCTATCTTCTAACTGTCAACTAGCTTTTTTTTTATTAATGAATATAAAATTATATAAACTGATATATTAAATAATATACCCAAAATTAAAATTTTTGTACTTGAATAAAATTTATAAAAATAACTAAAAATAACTAAATTATAAATATTAATTAAATTTGCTACCAAAGTATTAAAATAAATATTTTTTACTAAATCTTTTCTTATAAAAAAATTATAAATCATTTGATGTAAATGAAATTGATCTGCAGCTTCTATTTTTTTCTTAGAAACAATTCTTCTTATAATTGAAAATAAATTCTCAAAAGCTGGGTACCATAATAAAAAGCAAATAAAAAAAGGTGAAATAGAATTATTTTTTAAAGAAAAATCTATTACAAAAAAAGCTATATAAAACCCAAGTAAATAGGCTCCAGAGTCACCCAAATATAATTTTCCAAAAAAGTTAAAGAAAAATAATGTTGATAAAATTATAATTAGTAGGTTTATATTTGGATCAATTGTTAATTCAAAATTATTAGAGAGCATAACTAAAAATAAACAAACTAAAATATAATAGCCTATTACAAGTGTATTGAGACCATCTAAAAAATTACTTCCATTAATTAAAATTAACACACAAAATAATGTGAACAAAATTGACACAAGCTTAATATCTAAAAAAAAATTTATTGAATCTATCCTTATATCTGTAATTGTTACATTAGATAAATATATGAAACTAATAGATACAATGCTTTGTATTAAAATTCTTTTAGCAGGTGAAGAAATTTTATTAGTATCAGATAAAATCCCTATAATTAATATAAAGAAACCAAATATTGTTAATAAAATTAAACTTTTAAAAAATAAAATTGAGCAAATAAAAATTAAAATACCACCACACAACGGTGGTGATTTGGGTAAATTCGTTGTTAACTGTTTATGCTTAGAAAAATTTACTTGATCGATTAGGATATTATTTTTGTTAAATATATAAATTATTATCAGCGACAAAAAAATTATGACCATCAGGATATAAAAGGTGTTATCTAACTCAATCATAAATATTTTTTAGTTAAAGAATTTACACTCAACAAAAAAACTAAAATTAAGGATTTTAAAAAGTTAAATTTTAAATGGTGATTGTAGATTAAAAAGGCATCTTTTAATTTCTGCGTAATAGAGCTTGAAAGTGAATTATTTGTTTGCCTCCAGGATGTTAAAGTTTCATTAATACCTAACATCTTAATATTTTTTTTGGATAACTTAATCCACAATAAATAATCTTCTTTAGTTTTGATTTTTGTAAATTTTATTTTTTTTAACAGTCTTGTTTTTAGCATTACTGTCGATAATCCAATATCACAAGATTTGACGAGGTCTTCATAATCAATATTTTTTTTTGCTTTTATAAATTTAACTATCGTATTTTTTTTATTTATAATTGAGTAAGAGGTAAAACAAAATTCAATCTTATTATCAAGCATAAACAATAGCTGATTCTTTAGCTTATCTTTTTTCCAAATATCATCACCATCAATGAAAGAAATATATTTACCCTTTGCATTTAAAATTCCCAAATTTCTTGAAAGTCCAGCACCTATATTAATATTATTTATTATAATTTTTTTTCTTTTTATATTTTTTAAGATTTTTTTTATATATTTTAAATCTGATTTATCAGGATCATCATATATCAATATTAATTCATAATTTTTATAAGATTGTTTAATTATTGAATTAATTGTATTCTTAATAAATTCTTTTTTTTTAAAATATGGAAGTATAACTGAAACAAGTGGTTTTTTCATTATTCGATATTTACTGAATAAAAAATGTAGCCATTATTTTATTTGTTCTAATATTACGTCTTTTAACACAAACTAGTTCAACATACCAACAAGGATTATTCTTTTTTAGAAAACTTACTTCATAAGTATTAATATTTTTCTAGAGTAATTTACATCTTTAGTCCAGTAAAATGGAAAATTAGTTATGTATATATACATGGGATATTAATAAATGTGTAAAACTTGATATTAAAAATATTACAAATAAACCAAAAATTCCTATTAATGTTATTTCTATATTTTTTGTTTTATTAAAAAATAATTTGCAAATATAAATCCATAGCCAATTAAACTTAAATAAAATTACAAAAGAATAGGTTACAAATATAGATAAATTATACATAAGAATATTGATTAAATTAAATTAATTTATACATTAGTTTAACAATATTTATTCCGTCTATTTTAGTTTTCCATTTAAATTTTTTATATAAATCATTTTTATTTTTATCTCTACCTATCAGAACTTTTATTTCTTTATCTCTTAAATATTTTTTATTAACTTGATAAAAATTTTTTGATTTTAAATTATTTAATCTATAAGCCTCGTCCAGAATTTGTGTTCCTGATAAACCTATTCCTGATGATAAAATAATATCTTTAATTTTAGATTGACTGAAATAATAAATTCCTTGGGCTATTTCAGGGGCCCATGAATAATCTCTTACAGTATTGATATTTCCAACTTTAATTTTATTTCCAAGTTTAGCGTGTGAGCAGACTTTTTTAATAAAAAAGTGTTTACTTCTTAATGGTGACTCCACTTGCAACATAATAATGCTATGACAATCAACCCCTTTGTCTCTAAATTTTTTTATTAAGCTATATGCCTTAATTTGTGCTTTAATATATGGATTTTTAGACTTTGATAGTCTTGATTTTAATGAAATGACTCCACTCTTTGAATCAAAAATGTACCCCGAATTAGCTTTAAAAAAACTAATATTATATTTATTTTTTTCTATAACTTCCAAAAAATTTTTGACACCTAAATAATTTGATTCAAAAGTTTTTTTAGTAAATTTCAAACTTTTCACTAATGAGCTTTGTCCAGAAAAATAAAAAATTTTAACTGGATTAATTTCATCTATAATTTTTTTTATTTGATCTTTATTAAGGATATCTAATTTTAGAAACTCTACATTAGACGAAATTTTTAAATATTCATAATTTTTAAAATTTTTTTTATAAAATCTTGAAGTAACAAAAACTTTATATTTCTTCTTTATTAATTCTTTTGCCAAATATGCACCAAGTACTCCTGAACCTGTAATTAAAATTTTTTGTTTCATAGATATTTATTTCATGGTCTTTTATTATTAAAGTATTAAATTTTAATTTTAAAAATATTAATTCTTTAATATTTTTCTTAATTTAATAAAGTGTCTAAATTTAGTATAAATATTCACTCTCTTTAAAAGTTTAATTTTTTTTGAATTAATTAACTTTTTATTATCTGATAGATCTTTTAAGAATATATCTAAAGTTTTTATAAAATCATCCAAATCCCCCGATTTAAAAATATATGCATAAGAATCATCATCTATTATTTCCTTTGGTCCGCTATGACAATCACTGGTAACTATAGGAGATCTACAAAATGCTGCTTCTATCAAAACAAAGCCAGGATCTTCCCACAAAGAACTTAAAATAAAACCCTGGCTATTTTTCATATAATTAAAAATATTATTTTTAAAACCTACAAGGTGTACTTTATTATTTAAATTTAAATTATTTATTTTGGATATTAATTGTTTTTTTAATTCACCATCACCAGCTATAACTAAATTAATTTTAGGATAATTTTTTTGAATTTTATTAAAACCATCAATTAATAATTCAAAATTTTTTTGTTTAGTTAATCTTCCAGCTGCAAACAAGTAATTATCAACTTTTATATCATGATTTTGTTCTTTTAACTTTCTAGATTTATTTACGTCTAAAACTGGATCTTGTAAAACATAAATTTTTTTTTTATCAACAATATTTAGACTTATTAAATAATTTTTGGTTAAATTAGTTGGACAAGTAATTTTGTAAATTTTTTTTAATGTTAATTTCCATAATAATTTTCTTAAAAAATTAAGTTTTGGAAAACCTGATATTCTTAAAATAAACTTAGTTTCATAGTTAAAAAAAAATACTAAAGATAAAGGCAACGAAGTGATTAGATGAATAATAAGAAATTCTGGTTTCATTTTCTTTATCAAATTATGCAAAGGCAAAATCCCTAAAATAAAAATTATTATAAATGAAATTCTACTTTGAAAAAATCCATGTCTTGGTAGTATATTAAAAATTTTTTTATTATAAAAATTTAATATATTAATTTTATTTTTAGATATTTCATTCTCATAATCCTGAAATTCTCCAAAAAAATTTATTATTGTTGGTTTTAAATTTTTATCATATTTATTAATTGCACTTGCAGACTGTATTACTGCCTGATTTGTTGCTATTTTTACTAAAGATGGTGACCAATAAAATATATTTTGATTTTTCAAGTTTAACTATTTCCTTAATGTTATAGTAATTATAAAAATATTTGTTTTTTTTATTTTAAATACTGATTTTATAAAGTATTTTGAATAAATTCATTAATAAAATTATAACTTCTACAATGAGTGAATATATATCCAAAATTGAAAATTCATTATTCCCTTTAATTAGAAATATCAAAAATCTAAATATATTAGAATTAGGGGTTCAAAAAGGAAGGTCAACATTAAGATTTCTTGAGATTTGTGCTAAAAATAATGGCAAACTATATTCTGTAGATACTGATGATTGCAGTAATGTCTCCAATGACATCAATTGGAAGTTTATACAATCAAGGGATGATAATTTTAAGTATATAAAATCTTTTATACCTGAAAAATTGGATGTAATTTTTATAGATACATTGCACGAGGCTAAACATGTAAAAAAATTAGTTTATAATTATTATAATTTATTGAAACCAGGAGGTTATATATTTGTAGATGATATATCTCATCTACCTTATTTAAATAAAAAAAAAACTAGTTTTTATTGTGAAATAAATAATAAAGAAACATTTAATGAAATTCTGAAAATTTATTACTTTAATCAAGATAATTTTCATTTAGACTTTTCATTTGAGTCATCAGGACTTGCCATAATTAAAAAAAAAAACGTACAAAATTTAAATGAAATAAAAAAAATGAAATCAAGAGAAAATTCTATCAAAAATATTATTAGATTAATTTTAAAAAATATAAATGAAAAATAATATTGAAAAATTCAAAACAATCTTTTCAATGCCAAATGCAATAATTGAAGGTGGTACAAGATTGAAAAATAATAATAATCTTAATCAACCAACTCTTTCAATTATAACAGTGGTTTTGAATGGTGAAAAATATTTAGAAGAGTCTTTTAAAAGTTTACATCAACAAAAAAATTTAAATTATGAACACATTGTTATTGATGGGGGATCTTCAGATGACACTATTAAAATTATAAAAAAGAATGAGAATAGGATTGATTACTGGTGTCAAATAAATGATAAGGGAATTTATGACGCTTTTAATTTTGGAATGATGTTATCAAGAGGTAAATATTTAGGGTTTTTAAATTCAGATGACATTTATTCTGAAAAAGCTTTTTATTATTTAAAAAATTACATCGAAAATTATCCTGAAAAAGATTTCATTTTTGGAGCTGTGAAAAAACATTGGGGAGTTTTGTACGGCTATAAACCATTTAAAATATATTGGAGTTGGGGTTTTTATTCTAGTCACTCTACAGGTTTTTTTATTAAGTTATCTGCTGCTAAACGCGTTGGATTATATAACTTAAAATATAAATTTTCGTCAGATTATGATTATTTTTTTAGAATGATTATTAAAGAAAAACTTAAAGGTATTGGTACAAAAAAAAATGAATTATTTGGAATATTTAGAAGAGGAGGTTTTTCAAGTAGAATAAAATTTATTGACCACTTTTTTGAAGAAATTAAAATTCGTATAGATAATGGTCAAAATAAAATCTTAATTTTATTAATTTTTATCTTTAAATATATAAAACACTTAACAAAAATAAATTAATTTATTTTTTCAAGTTAAGAATAAATGATATATATTTTTTTGACTGCATTAATATTGTATACATTAAATTTTAAAAATAACTAATTTTTACCTTTATGAAATTATCAAGAAATTTAATTCTATTCATGCCATCAATTGATGGGGGTGGTGTTGAAAAAAATCTTATTATAATTGCAAATTATTTAATTAAGAAAATTTCTAAATTAACAATAATTACTTATGACGCAAGATTTAATTCTATGTTTGACAAAAAAATTAACATTGTAAATTATAAAAAGAAATCTAAAGATGAAAAAAAATATTATAAGTACTTCATTTGCATAATTTTGCTTGTTAAAGAATTTTTAAAAGAAAGAAAGCTATTAGTAGTCTCTTTCCAAGCTAATATCTATGTACTAATTTTATCAATCTTTTTAAAATTTAGAATTATAATAAGATCTAATTCTGCTCCGATAGGCTGGTCTCAAAATTTTACAAAAAGAAAAATATTTAAATTTTTTTTTCAATTTGCTGATGAAATAATTGTAAACAGTAATGAGTTTAAAAAAATATTAGATAAAGAGTTTAAGACTAATTGTAAAGTAATTTACAACCCTCTCAATAAAAATGAGATCATAAAACTCTCAAAAAAGAAAATATCTAACTTTAATTTTTTTAAGGGAGTAAAAATTAAAATTATAAACATAGCAAGATTTACTGATCAAAAAGACCATTTAACGTTACTTAAAGCACTAAATAATTTAAAAGAAAAAATAAATTTTAATCTTTTAATCATTGGCTATGGGACAAATAAAAAAAAAATAAAAAACTTTATAATAAAAAATAAACTTTCAAAAAAAATAAAGTTAATGAATTTTCAAAAAAATCCGTACAAATATATCAATAAATCTAATATTTTTATTTTAACTTCAATTTATGAGGGCCTACCAAATGTTTTACTTGAAGCAATGACTTTAAAAAAAATAATTATATCCTCAAATTGTCCTACCGGACCAAAAGAAATACTAAATGATGGAAAATATGGAATTTTGTTTAAAACAAAATCAGTAAGTGATTTGGAGAAAAAAATTCTTAATTTAAAAAATTATAAAACTAATAAGATGAAGAAACTTGGCTATGATAGTTTAAAAAGGTTTGATTATGAAAAATGTAACTTTGAATATTACTCTTTATTGAGTAAATATTTACAATCCTCAATCTAGGCATTTAAATAAACCATTTCTTTCTTGTCTATAATTTTTTTGCTTATCAATTTTTATAAATTAGTTTTTTGTAAATATACTTTATTTGTAATTAAACTAGAGCAATCATCAATCCATGCTTTTAAATATATTAATTCTTTTTTACTTACAATTTTTATGTCAACTAATTTTGTAACATAAATATAAATTTTTTAGATAGAATTTATTTCCTTTTTTTAATTTTAGCTTTTTTAACTCATTATAAATAAATTTTTTTTCCTGATACATTGGCACTTCATCAATAAAATCTACTATAATATTATGATCATTTCTATTTTGAATCATTGTTGTTCCTAAAAAAAGAATTTTTTTATTATTTACTGTCATTATTCTTAGCGCAACTAAACTTCTCCAAATATCAGTGCACCTCATAGTGCAAGTTACAGGTAAGTACATCAATGGAAAAATTTCTTCAAACCAGATTGTATTTTGACTATTAAAAGTCGAAAGAGACTTACCTAAATTAACTTTATTATTTTTAAATTTAACATTAATACTTTCATTAATAAGCCTATAAATTGCATCTACGTCTGGATTTTTTTCACAAACGCCTTGTTGGAGTAAAAACTGATTATTGGTTTTTTTATTTTCTATTTGTATTTTATTATCTAATTCGTCAAGAGGTAGACCTCTTGGCCAGATGAATTCTCTTTTTTTTTTTTTTAAAATAAATCATATATATTAACCCCACCCAATATTTTTAATTTTTTTTGATAAATGATTAATTTGTTTGTGTGAAAAAAAATTTTTTTTAGGAAAATTATCATCGTCTGTTTCAACAATAACATTATTATCCTTCATTGCTATTAAATATCCAATATTTTTTCTTCCATAATTATTTACAGGGCAAACTTTTGCAAATTTCAAATTAAGTTGTAATTGTTTTTTTATATCTAAATATTTTCCATAAAAAATTTTAAATTTCTTGGGTGATTTTTTGTCTCCAATAATAAAATTCCAATTTTTTTTTTTGAGTTAAGAGAAAAACTATTAATATTTTTATTGGGTTTGTTGATTGTTGTAATTACAAGAGCTGTTTTCATTTTTGTACATGTATATTTAATATGTTATATAAATCAACTTATATATAAACAATAAAATGATTAAATTAATTAAAAGATTTATTAAAACTAATTTTCTTTTGCAAAGCCCACCTACTCTGTTTAAATCTGAAGAAAATGGAAAACAAAACCTAAATCATACTTTGATAAAAAAATTTGGTGATTTCAATAAAGATAAAACTTTTTATGTAATCAAAAGAACTCCTGGAACAGGTTTATTTTCAAATGTTGTTTTTGTTTTAAATCATTTAAGAATAGCAAAACAAAATGGATTTATTCCTGTTGTGGATATGAAAAATTTTAAAACAATTTATAATGAAAAAAAAAAAATAGATAATATTGAAAATTCTTGGAACTATTTTTTTGAAAATGTATCAAATTTTACTCTCGATGAAGTTTATAAAAGTAATAGAGTGATTATTGTAAGCGATAAATTTTTTTCTCATTTTATATATGACATGGAAAATGAAAATATATCCAATCTAATTAATGAATTTATTTTTATAAAAAAAAAATTTATCAAAATATCTGATAATTTTAAAAAGAAATTTTTTGGTAAAAAAACTTTAGGAGTACACTTTAGAGGAACTAGCTATAAACAATCACCAGGGCACCCTCTACCTGCAACTAAAGGACAAATGGTTAGACTTGTAAAAAAAATAGTTGAAAAAGATAATATTGATAAAATTTTTTTATCAACTGAGGAAGAAGACTACTTAAGCTTATTTAAAAAAGAATTTTCGGATAGGATAATATTTTTAAAAAGCCCTTATAGATCAAAAAAAAATGATGCATTTAAAATTTATCCAAGGTTAAATCATAGATATAAATTAGGTAGAGAGGTTTTAATTGAAACAGTATTATTATCTTATTGTGATAGTTTTATTTTTTTAAACTCAAATGTCAGTAGTGCTGTTATTGCTATGAATTATAATAAAAATCAAAAAAGATATAAAATTGATAATGGTTTTAACTCTAAAAATATTTTTATTTCATCAATACTTTGGTATTTAAAAAGATTTTTACCAGAGTCTTGTTTTGGTTTCAAAAAAGATATAATTGTTGAAAAAGTATAGATCAAGATATTACCTGATTATAACAATCTAAAGTTTCTTTACCGCACTTTTCCCATGAAAAAAATTTTGCTCTTTCTTTTCCTAAATTAATAAAATTATCTAAAGTCTGATTAGAATAGATATTTTGTTTAATTACTTTGGTCATTTCATCTAAATTATTAGGGTCAAAATATAAAACTGCACTACCTCCTACTTCAGTCATGCTGCTAGTGTTACCACATATAACTGCACAGTTAAGTGACATTGCCTCTAAAATAGGTAAACCAAAACCTTCATAGAGTGATGGATATATTAAAGCTCTTGCATTTTTATATAACTGACAAAGTATTGAGTCATCTCCAAAAGTTTGAATAATATTTTTTTGATCTAGTTTTAAACTTGCAAAATTTTCTTTTTCACTCTTAGAAAATTCTCCACCCCCAAAACATACAATTTTAAAATCTTTTTTTAATTGATTAGAATTTGCATAAACCTTTATTAAATTTTCAAAGTTTTTGTAACCCCACCTTTTACCTACAAAAAGAAGAAAATCTTTAAATGGTATTTTTTCAGTATCTCTACTTAACAATGCCTCTTTTTTATTAATATTACTAGCCAAGTAAATTACTTCAATTTTTTTTTTATCTACGTCGTAGTATTGAATTAGATCATTCTTTGTATTCTGTGAAATACAAATAATTTTATCTGCATTATTAATTGCTTTTTCTTTTGGCCTGTAATCCTTTTTTTTCCGATATAATTCATGATATTTTTCGTGAATTAAGTCATATACAGTTAGAACTGTAGGAATTTTTATTTTTTCATAATTATCATAATAAGTCTTATGAATAATATCTGGTTTGAAATTCTTAATCGATTTTTTCCAATAAAATAAATTAATTTTATCAATAAATTTATTTCGAATAATTTTCCTAATTCTAAATGGTATGTTCTCACTCATTAAATAGTTAATATTATAGCCATGAACCAAATCTCTTGGAAGTTTAGATAAATACTGATTTATATGAATGGGTGCACTGATTTTTAAATTTTCTTTTTTTTTAATTTCTTCAATTATATTAAAAAAATATCTCGAAGGACCACCATAACTCTGATCAATAAAAATCTGGTGATCATATAATATATTCATTATTTTTTTTATTTAATAAATTTTATTATCATTCTGTAAAATCTTAATCTTGAATTATGGTTTTTTTAAAATTCCTAACGAGCTATTTTCGAGACTTAGTAAAATTATATTTAATTCATCAATATATGTCATGTCCCTTATTCTCTCACCTATTAATATTTTTTCATTAAATAAAATTTTTTTATAATTGGTGTTGAATTTTACTCTGAATAAACTTCTTGCTCCTAGTGATGATATTAAAAAATTGTTCTGCCAAAAATTTGGATAAAAAGTATTTGGTATTTTTATAATTTCAGATATTCCAATTGATGGAACATAAGAAAAAATTGGTTCTTCAAAACCATTTGAGCTGTGATTTTTTTTATATTTAGGTTTTTTCAAAGTGCCATATGGGTAAATTGTTCCATATGTAGAGTGTGGCCACCCATAGTTATTTCCTAATACTATATTATTGATTTCATCTCCTCCTCTTGGTCCATGTTCTGTTTGTAAAATTACTTCATCGTCTACAAACAAACCTTGTGCATTTCGGTGACCAATTGAGTATGTAATAATATTTTTATTTTCGAAATCTATAAATATTGTTTTGCCGTAAATAGAGTCTAAATTTTGACTCTTTAAGTTTGGTGTTCCATTAATTCTAAAACTATCTGAAGTTGTAAATAATATTCCCTCAGATTTATCTAGATTATAGGATTTCATTCGACCTCCCATTATGTTCTTTCCACATTCTTCTGATTTGTAAAAATTTTCAAAATTATAAAATTGTGAATTAATTTTTGACGAAAATATTATATAGTTTCCAAATAATTTTTTATCATCTACATTAGAATTTAAATCTACTTGTTCATTCATGCATTTAGAGTTTTTGTCTATTGCAGATACAAATAAAGTATTCTTATGCACAAAAATATCTAAAACTGTAACATTTGATAAATTTGACTCTATAACTTTTGGCCTCAAAGCGTCTGTGCCACCTTTTGACAGTTCATCTATTTCTATTTCAGAAACAACACCCATATCATTTACAAAAATGATTTTATTTTCTGATTTTTCAATGAAAAATTTATAATAATTTTCTGTTTGGTTTTGATTTTTTTTATTATATTGATTATTGAACTCTTTCAAGTTAGGTAAGACTTTTTTATTTATTATTCTTTGATTATTTGGGAAATTAAGTTCCTTAGTTAAAAAATCTATTTTAATTAATTGAGTCTCTGGTAAAAACCTTACATTATAGTCTTTTCTATAATTTTCGACTATGTTATTACCAACTTTTGTATTGAATTTTTTATCTTTAAAAATAACTTTGTATATAATCTGAAGTTTGTCTGGCACTAATAGATAAATATTTCTTTTAACATTATCATTAAAAAATATTAATAGTGTAAATGCAACTAATATAGTTATTATTAACAGTAATATTTTTTTTTTCATTTATAAAATATAATTTAATTCTTTAAATTGATTTAAACATTATATCAATCAATAATTGGTGTACAAATTATCCACTGCATTGTTGATGGTCGACTTTCTGACATCATGAGCCACTTCTCATCATCATTAAATTTCTCTAAAATTTTAAAGTTAGAATATTGTCTGCTCTCTGTCTTGATAAAATTAATTTTAAAATGTTTTTTTAATCTTTCTAATAATTCTTTATATTCATTTTTTGTTGAATAAAAATGATGCAATTCAATAATTAAATAAGAATTTTTTAGATGATGTAAATTTTTTTCATCTAAGATTTTAAACTCATCACCCTCTATATCAATTAAAAATAAAGATTTTGTGAGTTCTACTTTATTCATAATGTTTTCTATAAAATTATCATCAGCTTTTCCATAAATATCAAAATTTTCAAAAATATTATTTAATTGAAAATTTTTTTTTATTATTGATCTATTATTTTCATCTAACTCAAAACAAACTGAGTATTTAAGTAATTTAGCAACCATTGAACCAACTGCATGATACCCCTCACCTGCTCCAATGCTTATTAAAAAATCTAAATTATGTTTTTTTCCTAATTCTGAGATTTTTTCTTGAACTTCTTTTTCATAACAGCCAAGTAATTGGGCAGACTTTGCAATAAAAAAATCTGATGAGTAATTAAATTTTGTGCTCTTATAAATTCCATCAATTACCTCACTATTACACAATTCATTGATTTTTTTTGATAGATAAATTCTTTTTTTTTGTATGGGGTCATTAAAAATAATTTTAATTTTTAGTTTTGAAAAAATTTTATTTATAAAACTTATAAATCCATACCTCTTATAACTTTCAATATATTTTTTAAATTCAATTTTCATAAATTTAAGTTTATTTAATCTTTTTTTTTAAGGCAACCGAACAATAATCATCCAAACAATCAATTCCATAAACTTTGTTTTTTTTATCTTTTAGATAGCTTTGTGCTAAATTATATCTAATAAAACCTGAAGCTCCAGTTATTAAAATTTGCATGACTTTATTTATTGAAGTTTTTTAATTGTGATTTTATAAGATTACTAAGATTTTTTATTGAAAGAAAATCTCTGTTGTCATAACTGTTATATGATTTTTTTAAATCTATTTTCAAATTAAATTTTTTTTTTGTGTTTATTCCCATTGGATAAATAATAAATGAGTCTTTGTATTCTAAAGTATTACCAAAATCTGCTGCTGAGATTAATTCCTCATGTAGTTTTTCTCCAGTTCTTATACCTATAATCTTAACTTTTTTATTTGGATTAATTGACTTAACTAATGTGTTTAAATCATAAGATGGAAGTTTTGGAATAAATACTTCTTTTCCTTTCATTTTTTTCATACAATTAATAACAAAGTTACTAGCTTCATCTAATGTTATATTAAACCTTGTCATTCTTTTATCAGTGATAGTAAATGGTGATTGATTATTTTGATTTTGTTCTATTAGAATTGGAATTACAGATCCTCTGCTTCCCATAACATTACCATATCTAATAACGCTAAATTTACATTTTCTTTTTCCTTTAAACAAATTTGCTGATATAATTAATTTTTCGGCTGTTAATTTAGTAGAACCATATAAGTTTATAGGTGCAACAGCTTTATCTGTGCTAATTAGAATAGTTTTATCTATGTTTTTTTTTATACATGTTTCAATTAAATTTTGAGTTCCAATAATATTAGTTTTTACAGTTTCAAAAGGATTGTATTCTGTTGTAGGAACTTGTTTTAGAGCCGCTGAATGCACAACAATGTCTATATCTTCATTTAATGCCCAATCTAATCTTTTATCATCTCTTACATCTCCAATATAAAATCTAAACTTAGAATGATTTTTTTTTACAAATTCCGCCTCTTTAAAAATTGACTGCTTGTATTCATCTCTACTAAAAATTACAATTTTCTTTGCAAGATTTTTTTTAATCAAATCTTCAATAAAATATTTTGCAAATGAGCCTGTTCCTCCTGTTATAAAATAATTTTTTTTCATATCTTTTTTAATTCAATAATACTATCACATTTACTTAAATCACTGAAATCATGTGAAATATAAATTATAGTTTTATTTACTTTTAACTCAATTAATTTATCTAAAATTAGATCTTTAGTTTTTGCATCTACATTACTTAAAGGCTCATCTAATAAAATAATTTCTGAATCTTTATATATCGCTCTAGCTAATCCAACTCTTTGCAGTTGCCCACCTGATATATTTGATCCAAATTCTCCAAGATTAGTGTTTAATCCATGAATAGAGTCTTCTACCATTTTTTCTAACTCACAAAATTTTAATGTATACTTAAGTCTATCCATATTTACTTCAAAAATATCATCTTCAAAAGTTATATTTTTTAATATACTTGAGTTAAATAAATACACTTTTTGTTGAACATAGCTAAATAGATCCATGTAATTATCATTTAATTTTTTTATTGAGATCCCATCAACTAATATTTTACCTTTTTGAGGCTCTATTAATCCAATTAATAAATCTACGAAAGTTGATTTGCCAGAACCACTTAGTCCCGATACACCAGTAAATGAATTTTTTTTTATATTTAAACTAAAATCTTTTAAAATTAAATTTTCTTTTTCATAGCTGAAAAAAATATTTTCAAATAAAATTTCATTTTTAAAAATAACTTTGTTGTTTAAGAGTTTTTTATCTATATTATTGGATTTACTTGTAAGTTTATTTATTAAGTCCACAGCTGATTTAGAATAATTAAGTTTTTGATAAGATCCTACTGCAGATAAAAAAATTGGAAGTATTCTAAAACCAGCTAAAGCATATACTGAGATAATGGCTACAATTTTAGACAAGGGATAACCATTAGAAATAAAAAAAACTATTGCCAACATAAATGTTGTAAAAATTAATGACTCTGCAAAAAGTTTTGGTAATACGGAAATTATTGACCTTCTTATATTCACATTTGTAAATTTAATAGATTGCTTTCTAAAGTTTTCTAGGAAAACTCTCTTTTTCTTATAGATCATTAATTCTCTTAGTCCATCGAATGTGTCTTTAATGCTTTGAAGAATTGACAAATTTAGTGACTGCCTAAGGACTCCATATTTTTCTAATTTTTCTTTAAATAAATAACTAAAAAGATAAAAAAAAGAAGAAAGTACAATTATCAAAGATATTGTGACTTTTGTATTATAAATTAATAAAAAAACCATTATAAAAGTAATTGTTAATAAGTTTAAACATAGAGTCAGAAATGGAGAAATATACTGGCCTGTAATTAATTTACTTTCTAGGCTAATGTCTCTTAAAATTTCTGCTGAGGATTTGTCTTTAATTTCTAAATATGAGGTTGATAAATAACTTTCAAAAGTTTTTCTTTGTTGATCTAAAGATAAATGCCCCATAAATCCAGCAACAAATTTGGTATGAATATATAAAAATATATTTTTTAATAAAAATGATGCAATCAAAATCAAACAGCTAATTACAATAAAATCATTTTGAATATTGTCACCTTTATATTTTTCTAAATATTCGTTTATGAGATTAATTTCAGTAGATTGATTTGTAAAAGTGCTTAAAATGGGTAAAATCGCAGTTAAAGTAAATGTTTCTAAGAAAGCTATTATAAACATTAATACCAATATTAATATCAATGAATTGAATTGTTTTTTTGTTAATATTTGTAAAAATTGAAACATTAATTATTATTTTTTTTCAAATCTAAAATATTTATAATCTTTATATTTTTATTAATTTTTTTAAACATTTTTAAAAAACAATCATGATTAACTAAAATTATTATACATCCGTGATCTTTTAGTTCAGATATAAATTTATTAGAACAGGGAGACCAACATAACCTAATCCAATAACACAAGGGTTAATATTCATATGAAAATTTGATTATTTATTATATGTAATACATCTAATTTTCAAACAATAATTAAAACATTTTATTGCCTTTTTTGGCAATTAATAAATAATAAAACTATATAATGAAAAAAAAACTAATCTTTATAGCTGAGATAGGCCTTAATCATAATGGAAATTTTGATCTATGTTTTGAGTTAATTAAACAAGCTAAGTTTGCTGGAGCCAATATAGTAAAGTTTCAATTGGGATGGAGAGATAAACCTAGTGAAATGAACCAATTTAATAAACAAAGAATTTCAAAATTAATTGAGTGGGCTGAATATTTTGAAATTGAATTACTATTTTCTATTATTTCAGAAACAGCATGGAAATTAATAAAACCTTTTAAATTTAAAAAGTTTAAAATAGCCTCAAGAACTATCAAGTATGATATGCCTTTAGCAAAAAAAATTTTAAAAGATAACAAAAAAACAATAATATCATTAGGTATGTGGGATAAAAAAAAACCGCCATTTTCAAAAAATAAAAATATTTTTTATCTTTGGTGTCTTTCAAAATATCCTTGTGAACCTAAAGATTTAAAAAATTTACCAAAAAATTTTAATAAAACTCACTTCTATGGTTATAGTGATCACTCAGTAGGAATTGAAACATCAATTTTAGCAATAAGCAGAGGAGCTAAAATTGTTGAGAAACATTTTACTTTAGATAAATCAAGCACCATAATTCGAGATCATTCCTTATCTGCAACACCAGAAGAATTTAGACAAATGGTAAATATTGGAAGAGATATTTTTAAAAAAATAAATATAGGTGTTTAAACCTAAATAATTAATAATAATTAACTTATGAATACTGAATCAAGACAATTAGCGATCAAAAACTTAAAAGGTAGTGATGAAAAACTAAGAGTTTCCTGGATGCTAAGCAACATGAAGCAAAATAAAACATTTATTTATTTTTCAGAAAAAAAAAATGAAGAGTACAAAGAACAACTACTTAATGATTTAAAAAATCAATATACCAATTATAGAAATGAATGGAGGGGTAACGCAAAAACTGCAATTAAGAATAATTTAATAGGCAAAAAATTTAATGAAAGTAATATTGGGCCTCTTTGTCTTGATATTGAGGTTGCGTCAGTTTGTGACTTAGCTTGCCCACATTGTTATAGACAATTTATTTCAACTCCAGACAAGATTATGTCTAAGAAACTTGCATTTAAATTAATAAAACAAGCTTCAAAATTAAAAGTTCCCTCAATGAAATTTAATTGGAGAGGAGAGCCATTACTAAATACTTCCTTGTCAGAGATTATTGATTATGCAAAAAAAAATGGTGTCTTAGAAACTATAATTAATACTAATGCTACTAAATTAGATCATGAAATGTCAAAAAAGATAATAAATTCAGGTCTTGATTTGATGATTTACTCTTTTGATGGTGGTACAAAAAAAAGCTATGAAAAAATGCGCCCTGGAAGATTTAAAAAAAATCTCTTTGAAGAAATTTATCAAAATATAAAAAATTTTAGCGAATTAAAAAAGAAAATGAATTCTTCATTTCCTAGGACTAAAATACAAATGGTTTTAACTGATGACACTTTTGCAGAACAAGAAGAATATTTTAATCTATTTAAGGATATAGTTGATGATGTTTCTGTAAAACAATATACTGAAAGAGGTGGAAAAATATCTGATATAGGTGAAGAGTATCTAAAAAAATCAACTACACATAATGATAATATATTAAGAAAATTCATAGATATAAAAAAAGTTGATCCAAACTCAGAAGTCATGAGAGATTCTGATGGTGGAATATTTATATCAAAAGGAAGATTACCGTGCGAACAACCCTACCAAAGAATGTTAGTCACTTATGATGGTAGAGTAAGCATGTGTTGTTATGACTGGGGAAGCATGCATCCAGTTGGGTACGCAGATCAATTAGCCATAGATGTGGGAGAGAAAGAATACGAAAAAGTTAAAAAAAAATCTGACTTAAAGACTAAAGGTTTTGACTTGATGAATTTAGAAATGCCTAAAATTTTTAATCAACCTAAAAAAAAAGTAAAAACTATTGAGCAAATTTGGTTTGGAGAAGATATTAACCATGTAAGAACTAAGCATTCAAAAAATTTATTAGAAGACATTCCAATTTGTAAAGGCTGTCCATTTAAAGAGACTTATAAATGGGAAAAAATTAATTAAGATGGTTGAAATCATTGCTGAAATTGCCAATGCTCACCAGGGCAATGCTTTTACTGCTCTCAAATTAGCAAAGGCTGCAAAAGCTGCAGGAGCTGATGCTGTAAAATTTCAAATATATTTTGCGGAAGATTTTATTTCCAAAGGTCACTCTAGATACAATCATTTCAAAAATCAATCATTCTCAAAAATACAATGGAAAAAAATAATAAAAGAAACAAAAAAAATTGGAATTAAAATTTATTGTGACGTATTAGGAGAGCAAGCTTTTAAATTAGCTGAATCATTAAAAATTGATGGCTATAAAATACATTCAACCGATGTATCTAACAAAAAATTATTAAATAAAATTTCAAAAACAAAAAAAAAAATATTTTTATCTTGTGGTGGTGTTAAAATTACCGAAATATACAGTGCATTAAAAATAATAGTAAATAATAATACAGTATTGCTTCACGGATTTCAAAGTTATCCAACTAAAATAGAAGATACTAATTTAGATAGATTAAAAAAACTTCAAGAAGAATTTGGGAGTAGAGTTAAATATGGTTTCCAAGACCATATTGCTGGAGAAGATATAAATAATTTATATACATGCTTAGTTTCACTTGGTTATGGAGTTAAATATATTGAAAAACACATAACACTGGATAGAAAAAAAAAGGGAGTAGATTATTATTCCTCTTTAGAACCAAAAGAATTAAAAAAATTTATCAACATAATTAAAGTTGCTGAAAAAAGTATTTCTAATTTGACCAGTGATTTTTCAGAAAAAGAATATAATTACCGAAAACAAACAAAAAAAATGCTTATTTTAAAAAAGAAAAAAAAAAAAGGTGAATATATTAAAGAACAGGACGTTGAATATAAGAGAGCTGAAACAAATTGTCTTGAATCACTAGATATAAACTACCTCAAAAATAAAAAGTTAAATATAGATTTAAATAAAAATACTATTTTAAAAAAAAAAATATTTTTTAAATAATATTATTATTGTTGTTGTTGCAAGAACACGGTCAAAAAGACTACCCAATAAAGCTCTTTTAAAGATTACAGATAAAACAATGATTGAACATCTGCTTTTGAGATTAAAAGAAAATAATGATGATAAAAAAATATTACTATGTACAACTAAAGATAAAAGTGATGACCCACTATGTAAAATTTCTAAAGAGCTAAAAATCGATGTTTTTAGAGGACCTGTAAAAAATGTTTTAGAAAGAATGGTAAAAGGAATTAAAAAATATAAACATAATATAGTAGTGAGAGTTACTGGAGATGATATTTTAATTGATCTAGATTATATGGATGTAGCAATAAATCATTTGTTAGAAAATAATTTAGATTATGTCGATCACAAAGCCTTACCTTCAGGAACTGAGACAGAGATATTTGATAGAAATACTTTGAACCTAATATATAAAACTGCAAACGATTTAGAAGGAACTGAATATTTAACTAATTATATTAAAAATAATAAATTATATTTTAAAACTTCATCTGCTCCTGTACATCCAAGACATAAATCTAAATTAAGGCTAACAATTGATACTAAAAAGGATTTTAATTTTGTAAAAAAATTTTTATTAAAAATGAAAAAAATAAGAAAGAATTATAGTTATACGCTAGATGATATTATAAATTTTTACCCAAAATCAATTAAAATCAAAAAAATTAAGAAAAGTAGTGCTGATTTATTGTATAAAACGACTTTAAATTTAAACAAATATTATAAAATTTAAAATTGTGAAATCAAAAAATTTTATTCCATTAATTACTATATATATAACAAACCATAATTATGGAAAATATTTAAGTAAGTCAATTAATAGTGTTTTAAAACAAACTTATTCAAATTATGAATTAATAATTATTGATGATGGTTCAACAGATAATTCAAAAAATATTCTTAAAAAATATCAAAATATTAAAAATATCAAAATTATTTTTCAAAAAAATAAAGGTTTGCTTGTTTCAAATAATATTGCGTTAAAACTTTCTAATGGTGACTATATAACAAGGTTGGATGCTGATGATTGGTTGGATGAAAATTTTTTACAAGTAATGGTCAATGAATTAAAAAAAGATCCAAAAATAGGAATGATTTTTTGTAATTATTTCTTAGTAAATAGTAAAGGTCATATTCAAAGTCAATTCTTAAGACATGATTTTAAAAAAGTTAAACTTCTAGATCAACCAGCTCATGGAGCTTGTTGCCTAATTAATGTTAAATGTTTAAAATTAATTGGTGGATATGACGAAAAATTCAAAAGTCAAGATGGTGTGGATCTTTGGATTAGATTAATACAAAAATATAAAGTAAAAAATGTAAATTTACCACTTTTCTATTATAGACAACATGGAAAAAATCTTACAGTAAATACAAGAAAATTATTTAACTCAAGAGATAAAATCTTTAACAAAAATGTAAAAAATAAAAAAAAGATAAAAAATACTATTTGTATAATTCCTATAAGAGGAAATAATGAGGACTCTATTGCTTTAAAAAAAATAAATTCAATAACAGTTTTAAAAAGATTAATTTTAGAGCTTAAAAAAACAAAAAAAATTAATAAGATAATTGTTTCTTCGCCAGATAATAAAATAATAAGCTATGTTAAAAAAAATTTTAAAAATAGTGTATTAACACTTAAAAGAGATAACGATTTAGCGGGATTCAATATTCCAATACACAAAACATTAATTTCAATTATCAAAAATATTAAACATAAATTTAAAATTGATGCAATTTTACAATTAACAGTCGATCATCCTCTATTAAATTCTAAAAATTTTGATAGCGCAATTAGTATAATGAATATTTTTGAAAGTGATGAAGTTCTTGCTGTCAAAAAAGAAAGTGATAATTTTTTTCATCACAACGGTAAAGGATTGGTTCCATTTAAGAAATCATCAAATTTGATATTAGAAAGAGAAGAAGTCTATCGTCATATATCAAGTCTTCGTCTTTTTACAAAAAAATCCTTAATAAAACCTGTTAAAAATAGAAAAATAGGTCACTTAATATTAGACGATATATCTAGCTTCAGAGTGCGAACCAATGAAGACATCGTTTTTGCTGAAACATTAATTAAAAATAATTAAAGTTAATCAATTGTTTAATCATATTATTTATAAAGGAAAAGCAAAGTATAATATAATAGAAAATCTGAGTATATTACTTTTGGAAAAGGAATTTAAGTTTTATATATAAAAATTTAAAAAAATTACTTAAAGAGATTTCAGATGGATTATCAAGATAATACTTTAGGCCTTGATTTCTTAAATTAAAAAAATTAATCATTTTTTTTGATATATAAATATCATCGTCATTAATTTTTTTTATATGAGCATCATCAACTTTTTTATTATTAAATGAAGGTTTAAAATATATTTGTTTTTTTTTTTAATCTTAAAAACTTTAAAATATTTGTTACTTCCTCAAATCTATTAAAAATTATTTTTTCTAAAGAAGTAATAAATAATTTTTTTGGAAACTTTTTTTGTAATTGATTAATTTTTTGATAACTAAACTTAATATTATCTAAATATTTACTAAATAATACTCTTTGAAAATATATATTTATATCTTTACCCTTTTCTCTTATTTTTAAGTCTAAAGCTCTACTTTTTAATAAACCTAAGCAATCTCTTTTAACATAGATAATTTTACAACTCAAAATTTCATTTGCGCAGTTTTCTATGGTTGTTAATTCATTTGGTGACTTAAATACAATTGTTTTAATCTTATTTTTTTTCTTATTCTTTGAATTTTCTACATAACTTTTTAGATAAATATCAACTAATTCTTCAAAATAAAAATTTTGTTTATTTGAGCAAAATATTTTATTTTTTATAGTTTTATCAAAATTTTCAAAATTAAATTTAAAATTATGTTTTGCAATTTTATGAAAGCTTTTAACAGAAAAATGTGCTGGCGTCTCATAATAGAGTGCATCACTTTCAATCCAACTATAACCAATTTCATATAAGAATTTTTTAAAATTATGAATATTTAAATATTCATTTTTTTTAAGATATCTCGATTTTATAATAATACTTTTTTTTCTTTTAAGATCTTTTAGCAAGTCAGTTTTATTTTGTTCTATAAACAGCTTATCAAATAATGATAAAAATTTGTCATGATGGTAGTTTACCAAATTATTTTCACCATCCAGGAGGTGAAGTAATGTTGTTTTTCCAGATGTTCTAGGACCACTAATTATGACTTTAGATAATGAATTCATTATTTATAAAAATTAAGCTATATAACTATATTGCTAAATTAAGCTTTTATATGATTTAATTGTTTTAATTGAAAGCTTTAATGTTTAAATATTATTAATTTTAAAATTTGATAAACAATTTTACATACTAAAACTCTTGGATTTACTCATCCCACTAATAAAAAAGAAATTGAATTTTCCTCATTTTTCCCACAAGAACTTGACAAAATATTTAAAACGCTTAGAGAAATTCGTTGGAAGTTTATATTGAAAAAAAAGATAGATGAGACATTATATGGTTTACAAAATTTAAAATAAGTATGAAAAAAAAAAAATCACATTCAATATTCCATAATCTATTTGTTTTAGAATTGGCAAACAATCACCTTGGTTCTGTTAAAAGAGGATTAAAAATTATTAAAGATCATGGTCAAATAGCAAGATTCAACAACATCAAAACCGCTATAAAACTGCAATTCAGAGATGTAGATAATTTTATCCACGACTCATATAAAAAATTGGACGAAAGATATATTAAAAAAATTCAAAGAACTAAACTTTCTCAATTAGAATTTCGAAAACTGGTTTCAGCAATAAGAAATGTTGGATGTATTCCCATGGCTACTCCATTTGATGAAAAATCAGTAGATTTATGCCAAGAATTTAAATTTCCAATAATTAAAATTGCAAGTTCTGATTCAAATGATTGGCCATTGATTGAAAAAATAGCGTCAACTGGTAAAGCAGTAATTTTATCTACGGGAGGAACATCTGAAAAAAATTTAGATGATGTTGTTAGTTACTTTAATAGTAAAGAAATTGATTTAGCAATTAACCATTGTGTTTCTCTTTATCCTTCAGAGGACCACGAATTGGTATTAAACGAAACAGCCTATCTAGTCAGGAGATACCCAGACAATGTGGTTGGTTTTTCCTCTCATGAATATAATGATTGGTCTTCATCAGTGCAAATTACCTATGCCAAGGGTGCAAGAACATGGGAAAGACATATTGATATAGATTATGAGGGAGCTCCTGTATCAAAATATTGCTCTTTACCAAACCAAGTGGATCAATGGTTTAAAGCATTTAAAAAAGCTGTAGAAATGTGTGGTCCTATTGCTTTAGAAAGAAGAATAATTTCAAAAAAAGAAACTGAATACTTGGATAAACTAGTTAGGGGGGTTTACTCAAAAAAAAATCTTAAAGCAGGTTATATATTTAATAAAGATAGTTTGAAAAAAGATCTTTACTTAGCTATACCACTTCAAAAAGGTCAGTTGTCGTGTCGAGAAATTTTAAATGGAGGGAAGTTAATTAAAAAACTTAAAGCAAATCAAAAATTAATGATTGGAGATATAGATGGCCCATATTCTGAAAATAAAAATTTAAAAAAGATTATTTTAAATAGAGGTCAAAAAATTTAATTTTTTGAAAATAAATTAATAACTAATTACTATAAATATGTTAAACAAAAAAATTACAGTAGTAATTTGCAATATCAAAAAAAAAAGTAAAAGATTAAGGAATAAAAATTTTATAAAAATATACAATGTTCCCTTATATCAAATAACCCTAAATAAATTATTAAAGTGTAAATTTGATAAAGTTTATGTAGATACTGATAGTGAGGAAATAAAAAGATATTGTAAAAAAAAGAAAATAAATATTATTAATAGAATACCATTCTTGGCTACAGACAGAGCTAATGGAAATCATTTGATGAATTATCACAGAAAAATTATAAAAGCAGATATTTACTTCCATATACATGTTACTTCACCTTTATTAAAAGTAAAAACAATAAATAAATGTATAAAATTTTTACAAAAAACTAAAAAATTTCACTCAATTATTACAACAAAAAGTCAACAAGGTTATTTTTGGTTCAAAGGAAAACCAATAAATTATAATCCAAAAATATTTCCAAGGAGTCAGGATTTATCACCAATGATTTATGAAACAACTGCACTTTATGGAGTAAAAAAAAATGTTTTGGATAAATATAAATTTAGAATTGGAAAAAAACCTTATTTTCATGAAGTCGATGATTTTGAAAAAACTGATTTAGATACTAAAAAAGACTTAGATTATTTAGAATATTTAATTAAAAATGATAGAAATTTAAAAAAAAAAAGAAAAGAATATCTAAATTTCTAAAATATATATAAGGACGGAAAAAGATTTAAATGCTAGAAAGTAAATTAGATTATAAGTGTAAATAATATGTTGTTATCAAATTTAAATTATGTAATAAAAAAAATAAAAAAAAGTAAGTTGTGTACATACCCATACCCACATATTTTGATAAAAAACTTTATTCCAAAAAAACTTTTTAACGAATTTGTAAAAGCATTCCCAAGTTATTATGAACTCGAGGGAAATAATGTTTTTACACAAAGTAAATCAGGCACGAAAAGAGGAATATTTTATGAGTCAAGGCTTTTTAAAAAAATTTATTCTAAAAACAAGAACTTTAGAAATGTTATCAAAATCTTTAAAGAGATAGAAAATGAAATTAATAATAAGTTTAAAGAAAAGATAGCAGAAAATGTTGATGAAAAGTATTCATATTCAAAAACAGCTTTCTCTTGTTCTCTTTCGTCTTCTATAAAAGGATATTTAAAAAGTCCACATATTGATAGAAGGGAACACAAATTTCATTTCCTTTATTATTCTGGGGTACAAAAAAAAAGCGGTGGAGAAGTTTGTCTATGGCATTCTAAACAAAATAAAATTTATGATGTATTTCCTTCAAAGAAAAATATAAAAAAAGCAAAAAAAATTTTACCCATACCCAATTCATGCTTAATAACGCTTAATACACCTTTTGCTTATCACTCAGTTAATGAATATACAGGATCTAAAGAAAGGAAATATTTTTACGCAGTTTATGATTTTCCTGCTCAAACAAATAACTATAAATTGCAAGAAAGAAAAAAAGGTAACAACGATAATAGATTCTGGATAAATCAAGTAAAAGTTTTTTCCAAAAAAAGAAAATTAAATTTTATTAATGAATAAACTTAAGACATAAACTTAAGTTATACCAATAAGAAATATATTAGTGTCAAACAAATTTGATATTTTCCAGTACATCTCTCTTGTAAGATTTAAAGGGATTCCAAAGTTACTTGATAAAATCAATGATAAAAATTATAATGTAATTCTTGATTTAGAAGATAGTTCTAAGGATATTTTTAGCCCAAAAAATACTTTATTTTTAAAAAAACAGTGTCGGCTAGGCTTAGATTATTTAAATAAAAAAAAAATTAAACATCCAAATATTTTTTTAAGAATTAATGGTATTAAAAGTAAATTTTATAAAGAAGATATTTTATCTTTAAATAAAAATTTAAGTAATAATTTAAAGATCAAAGGAATTTTTGTTCCTAAGATTGAAGAATACTCATCTCTGTTAAAAATAAATAAATCTTTAAAACTGAATGAAAAAAAAATAAAATTAATTCCAATCATTGAAAGTAAAAAAGGATTTAAAGATTTAGAAAAAATACTTACTAAAGATAAAAAAAATAAGCTAATTTTTGCTGTGCATTATGGACACTTTGATTATTGTTTGAATAACAGATTTTGGCCTTTTCCTGAGCCTTATCATAAAGAATATTGGGACATTGTTTTTCCAATAATCAAAAGTTGCCTTAAATTTAAAAAAAAATTTATACAAACACCTTACCCTCTTATAGATAATCCTAAATTGTTTTATAAAAGTATATCTTACATTAAAAATAATTTTAAAGATCTCAATTTAGCCTTATCTTTAGTTAACTTTGATAGTAGATTTTTAAAAAAAAAACTTAAAAAAAAAGATAAATTTAAAGTTAAAAAAATGTCACAAGATAAAAAGTATAAAATTGGATTTGCAAATAAGATTATAGCAAATTATTTGGCCTCAAAAAAAAGTAAAAAAAGTTTTTCATTGTCAAATAAAAGATTTATACCACCACATCAATTTTTATCAGCTAAATTATTTATAAGTAGAAATGCAAAATAATTTATCAAAAAAATTAATTATTGATTTTAAAAATAGTTTTAAAAAGTTAAAATTAGATAGAGTTGAAAATGTATACGTTACATCTAATTTAACCTCGATTGCAAATTTAAGAATTCCAAAAAAAGATAAATTATCAATTATCTTAAATTCTTTAAAAAACGTCATGGGAAAAAACTATACGATCTTCTCTCCTTCCGCTTCAATGAATTTATGCAATACCAAATTTGTTTTTGATTTAAAAAAAACTCCATCATACCAAATGGGACCTTTAGCTGAGTTTATTAGGACTCAAAAAAACTCAACTCGAAGTCTGCATCCTTTTTGGTCTATTAGTGCCTTAGGAAAAAATTCAAAGATTTTAAATAATATTTCAAATCATTCTTACGCATATGGATCACCCTGGTCAAAAATGCTTGATTTAGATACTACTCAATTAAACTTGGGTGTTCATCCGTCAAGAGCGGTAACACTTATACATCATGTAGAAACAATTTGTGGGGTACCTTATAGATTTAGCAAAAAATTTAATTGTAAGATAATGATTAAAAATAAAATAAATCAACAAGATTTTTTCATGTCGGTATTTTTTAAAAATACAGTTATAAATAAACGAATTAAACTAAATGAACATTTCTTTAATCAAATGATAAAATCAAAAAAATTACATTATCACAAAACTTCTTTTGGTTTACATTTGTGGTCATTTAAAATGCAGGATTTTTTTAAAGTTGCATTAAAATATTTTGTTAATGATATATATAATTATCTCGAATTTAAACCTGATTTATCTTTCCATAAAGACCTTTAGAAAATGAAAATGATTCCTTACGGTAAACAATATATAGATAAGAAAGACATAGACCAAGTTTCAAAAATATTAAAAAAAGATAAGATAACTTCAGGTAATGAAGTCGAAAGATTTGAAAAAAAAATCAATAATTATTTGAACTGTTCTTATTCTACAACTTGCAATAGTGGTACTTCAGCAATATTTATAGCCATGCAAGCAATACAGTTAAAAAAAGATGATGTTGTGATTATGCCATCTGTAAATTTCATTGCTTCATACAATGTTACTAAAATATTAGGAGCCAAAATTTACTTAGCAGATGTAGATAAAATGACAGGTCAGATGTCACCAAAAAACGTGGAAGATTGTTGTAAAAAATTCAATCTAAAAAAAATAAAAGCAATAATAATAATGTATAATGGGGGGTACCCTGAAAATGCTGAAAATTTTGTCAAATTAAAAAAAAAATATAAATCTTTCTTAGTTGAGGATGCATGCCATGCACTTGGTGCAGAGTATAAAATTAAAAAAAAAAAATTCAAAATTGGATCTTGCAAACATTCAGATATTTCAACTTTTTCATTGCATCCACTAAAAACAATAACTACTGGAGAAGGTGGCATTGTAACTACCAATTCTAAATATCTAGATGACAAAATTAAAAAATTTAGATCACTAGGTATTAAAAAAAATAAAGATAAACATTGGAGCTATGATGTAATATATAATGGATTAAATTTTCGTTTAAGCGATTTTCAATGTGCCCTAGGTATTAGTCAATTAAAAAAAATTAATTCATTTATTGCATTAAGGACAAAAATATCAAAAAAATATAACAATGAATTAAAAAATATAGCTCAAATATTACCTCTAAATCATTTAAATAAATATAAGTCATCACATCATTTATATTTAGTTAATTTAAAAAAAAATGATTTAAAGCTAAAAGAAAAGTTAATTAAATATATGCTAAAAAATAATATTATTTTACAATTTCATTATATCCCTATTTATAAATTTAAAAATTTTTATGGAAAATATATTAATAAAAATGCAGAATCTTATTACAAATCTTGTATTAGCCTGCCTATATATCCTGGCCTATCACTAAAAGATCATAACTATATCATTAGTAAACTAAAAAAATTCTTTAATATAAATGGATAAATTAAAACGATTTTTCATTAGAGAAAAATATAAAAAATTTAATGAAAAAATATTTCCAAAAACAAAATCTTCAAAAAAAATAGTTTTAGTAGAGTTTAATGCATTCAATGAGTCACATGTTTGCCAATCACTATTAGCAAATTTTTTAGCACAACAGCATAAATTAAGTATTATAAGTTATTTTAATTATTGTATTTTATCTGCCCCTTTAAGACAGACCTTAATTCAAAAAATTAAGTGGAATTTTGGAAAATGGATAAATTATAAAAATCACGGAATTTATAGATCTATGGGTTCAAAAAAAGTTATTAGGCCAAATATAATTGCAAAAAATGAAATAAAAGAGAAAAAAATTGCTCAATTGATTTTTAAAAAACTCAAAAATAAAAAAGATATTCTAAAAATAAAGTTAGAAAATATTCTTATAGGTGATCTTATCTATGATACCTTTTTGAAATCTAACCAAGTAGCTACAATTGATATTAATGATAAAGAATTTTATAATACTTTGGAGGACTTTGTTCATTTATTTTATTACTGGAAAAATTTTTTTGATAATAACAATGTTCACTCTATTATTGGAATTCATGGTGTATACTCATATGGTTTATCATTAAGAATTGCTATTACTAAAAAAATCAAAGCTTACACAATTAGATCAAATGAAATTAGCAAAATAACAAAAAGATATAAATTCAGCTCAACAAATTTTTTAGATTATCCTAAAAAGTTTAAATTATTAAATAAACCGATTCAAAAAAAAGCACTTAAAATTGCAAATAAAATCCTTACAAATAGAACGTCAGGATACGGTGGTCTTTCTAATCATTTAATTTCAAATATTTCTGCTTTTCACTCTAAACAAAAAAAGAGAATAATAAAAAAAAGTAATCGAACTAAAATTTTAATTTGTACAAGAAACGTATTTGATGCCACACACGTATTTGGAAATCTATTATTTTCTGATAACTTTGAATGGTTAGACTTTTTAGGGAAATTATCTGAAAAGACCAATTATGACTGGTACTTAAAAACCCATATTAATTTTGATGGAAAATTTAAACTATATCAACCAAATTCAAATAAAATTATTTTTGAAATATTTAAAAAATATAAAAAAATCAAAATTTTACCTCATGACTATTCCCACAAACAAATTATTAATGAAAAAATAAATTTTATTTTAACACAGCATGGTTCAGTAGGTTTTGAATATCCTTTTTTTGGAATACCTGTGATAAATGCATCTTATAATAATCCTCAAGTAGCATATAATTTTAATTTTAATCCTAAAACTAAAAATGCTTATGAAAAATTGCTAAGAAATCTAAACAGTTTAAAAAATAAAATTAAAATAAACAAGAGAGAGATACTTGAATTTTATTTTATGAGACACTTATATCAAGATAAAAAATGGTTAATTGACGACCCTGAAAATATGATAAAATCTATTGGAGGTTGGGACAACATGATGAAAGAAGAATTTTACGAATATATGATGAAATCTTTAGATGAACAAAAAATTAAAAAAATTCATTTATTTTTTAAAAATTTTTTAAAATCAAATTATCAGTCAATAAACATACAAGATACTTCAAGAATAAAAACTCTATAAAATCAGTTTTTTGGAAGCATAAGCGAAAGTAAATTGAATTTAGGGTAATTAAAAAATAAAGCTGCCCTTTCTGTTTTTTCTTTAAAAGGTGTTCTTGAATGGAAGCCATTTGTTAAGGCTATAACTAGTGAATTTTCTTTTACTGGAATTTCTTTGATATTTGTCAAAAATTGTTTTGCATCTGAATTTCTTTCGTCAAATATCCAGCTTTTATTATTAATAAAAAAATCTAAATAATTATTGTTAATTTTGTGTGAGCCTAATGCATATCTAAACGGTGCACATCCAGGACCAACATTAAATGGAAAGTATATAAGTTTTAAATTTGGCAAAAATCTATCAACATGCATTATATTATCTCCTGGAGAAATTTTTTCAGGTATATTAATTGATTTTGAATACATGTAATGATGTGTTGGCTGGATTAATTTTCCATATATTTTTTTAGTAATTATATTGCTTATACTTGTTAAGTAAGAATCTTTATTAAAATCTTTATCTATTCTTTTCATTAATATTTCACTTGATTTACCTTTAACAGTTTCTGAATATACTGAATTAGAATATTCATTAAAATCACTTTGTATAATTTTATGTTCCTTGTCGTTTAAAACATTCTCTAATACTAGAATACCATTAGCATTAAGGCTTTCGATCTGTGCTTCATCAAGAATATTTTCTGTGGATTGAAAATAAATTTTTTCTAATAAATTGCCATTACTTTTTGAAAAGAAAATTTCTTTAAATTTTTTATTTCTTCTCGCAAAAAAAATTGTGCTTTTAATAAGTATTTTTTTGTATAGATAAGATCTTGAATATCCAAACTTTAACCCTGGATAGTAAAACATTCGATCGTATACTATTTTAATTTTTTTTGGATTTAAAAGTAGTTTAATCCAATTTTTTGGGTTAAATATATCCTTTAATAAACTATACATTAATTTAAATTAGTTTAATTATATAAATTATACACTAGGGTAAAATCTTACTATAACAACTATAATATATTTTTAATAAAAGTAAAAATGAAATATCAAATTGGTGGTAAAATTTTTAGATTAGCAGAAGAACTGTGGCCTTTGAACCGTTCAATTACTGGAGCAGGTTCAAGAAATACTTTAAAAATTCTTAAAAGAGAAAATAATGAACTAAAAATTTTAAATTTCAAATCTAATTCAAAAGCATTTGATTGGAAAGTTCCATTAGAATGGGTTATCAAGGATGCTTACATATTGGCACCTGATGGAAAAAAAATATGTGACTTTAAAAAAAATAATTTACATTTAGTTCAATATAGTCATTCTATAAATAAAACCCTTACTCTGAATGAACTAAAAAAAAATATTCATTTTTTAAAAAAACAACCTAAAGCTATTCCTTATGTAACGTCATATTATAATAAAAAGTGGGGATTCTGCTTAGAGTATAATAAATTTAAAAAATTGAAAAAAGGCAATTATAAAGTTTTTATAAATAGTTTTTTCAAAAAAGGCTATTTGAATATTGGAGAGATTATTTTAAAAGGTAAAACTTCTAAAGAAGTCCTTCTATCGACATATATTTGTCATCCCTCAATGGCTAATAATGAGCTTTCTGGCCCAGTTGTTTTAAGTCAAATAACTAAATGGCTTAAATCTTTTAGTAGAAAATATACTTATAGAATAATTTTTGTTTCTGAAACAATAGGATCTATCAGTTATTTAAGTAAAAACTATAAAGTACTACAAAATAAAACTATTGCTGGTTTTAATTTAAGTTGTCTGGGTGATGAAAGAGCATACTCATTTATGCCATCTAGAAATGGACAAACTATAAGTGATAAAATTGGCTTAAGAGTTATCAAGTCTAAAGATAAAAATTTTAAATTTTATGACTGGAGTAAACGAGGAAGTGATGAAAGACAATATTGCTCGCCAGGAATAGACTTACCAATAGCCTCATTAATGAGATCAAGATATGGAGAATATAAAGAATATCATACCTCACTTGATAAACTCGGAACAGTTGTAAGTAAAAAAGGTTTGGAGGAAAGTTATAAATTAATTAAAGAATGTATTCAAATTATAGAAAATAATTTTAGACCGAAATCTAAAATTTTGTGTGAACCTTTTTTATCAAAAAGAAATCTTTATCCAAAATTTACAAGTAAAGCTGGATTTAGAAGTAAAGTTACAGATGTATTAACATGGTGTGATGGAACAAATGACTATTTAGATATATCTAACAGGTCAGGACTTTCTGTATTTGATGTAAAAAAAACAATTAAAATATTATTAAAAAATAAATTAATTAAATAACCATAGTATTTATTACTCTATTTTTATTAATGCCCATATCCATTATTTGTTTGTAAATTTCATGCCAATAAGTTGATGATGCTATGAAAATTGGGTTATTATAATTTTTGATTTTTGAGGGATCAAAAATGTCACCTTTAATAGAATGATTAATATTATTTTTGAAATTTTTATCAACATAAAAAAGAACTTTTGAATTTTTAAATAAATATGATTTATCGATAGTTTCTTCAGCATATCTTCCTGTTCCCCAAACTATAATTTCTTTATTAAAAAATTCTCTTAAATTTTTGAATAAAACATTTTCATTTATTTCTTCAGGACTCATTTCTTTCTCCAAAGTATTGTATAATCTTTTTCTTACATGATCATCAAAATGGATAAAATCACAACCTGAGTTTTTAAGTTTATTATAGAAATAAATAATTGCATATGATTTTTCTAAATCTAAATTTTCAAATTTATAATCTGTGCTGATTTCAAAATTACAATTTGTTAGTTGATAATCAATAATCAAATTTACAAAAGCATCTATTTCAGCTTGATTATAATTTTCATTAGTTAAAATATATTTAATTATAATTTTACCATTTTTGTTTGTGTTATATTTTTTTAAATTTTCAAAAATTTTTAAAAAACCTTTTTTAACTCCTCTAACTTTTTCAAAAGTTTTTTGTGTGCCTGCATCCGTTGATGTTGTTAATATAATTTTTTTCTGATCTAGAAACTTATGAATTGATTTATTATAAATAATTGAATTACTATAAACTCTTGCATCGTTAAAATTTGGTTCAGTACTATTCATAAACTTTTCAAAAATATGATCAAAATTTTTAAGTAAAACAGGTTCTCCACCACCCCAAGTTATAGCAACATTGCTATCAAAAAAATTATTATCTTTAAAATTCTTTAACATAACTTCCAGATCATAGTTTGGATTAAGCCCTCCATAAAAAACATCACTACAGTAAGAACAACGTGCATTACACTTTGAGTGTGCCTCAACAGAAATCTTATTTATTTTTATTTCTTCAGACCATTTTTTTAATTGAATTTTAGGGCACCCATCACAAGGTGTTGGAATGTTAGTATTCAAATTTTTTATAATTTTTTTTTTTTCTTCAATTATTTTTTTAGGATCAATATCTTTATCTGATTTTGCCTTTAAGATTTCTACGTCACCACGTATTTTTCCATCAACAAAAAATCTCTGACAACAATGTCTGAGAGCCCTTGGAGCAAAATATACTGATTGTTGTAAATCTTGGCAACTATATTTCATAAATTTTAACTATTCTTTATCGTAAAGAAATTTTTTAGCAATAATATCTTTATTAGTGGTAAAAATGTAGTTAAATTTCAATTTTCTTTGAATTTTAAAGTAACTTTTTTTTAATAAATTTCCTAAATCATTAGCTTTCTTAACATTAGCTTTATGTGCATATATCCTCTTTAAAAAAACAGCAACTTGACCACTAAGGGCAATCATTAAATATTCATTAATAATTTTTTTTCTTAAAAAATTTTTCTTAATTAAAAATTTGTAAGATAAATAATAAGCATTAAAACTGTCAATAATATGTTGCTTTGTTAAAGAATTTACAATTGAATTATGATTATTTATTTTAAAATATATTGCTTGTTTTAATATTTTAATATTTTTAACATAATATAAAACTTTAAAGAAAAAATTTATATCTTCAAAATATCCTTCAACAAACTGTATTCGATTTTTATCTATAACACTTTTACTTATTAGGTTAGAGATCACTTGTGGAATAATAGATAAATTAAAAAAATTTAATAATATTTTTTTTTTTGTTTCTTTATAAAGTTCTAAATCAAATCTATTTTTTTTTTTAATATTTCCAACTTTATCAAAAAGTTTAAAATTGATGCAAATAAGATCTGGATAATTTGATTTTTCAAATTCTTTTAAAAGTAAAATAAGAGCATTTTTTTTAAGATAATCATCACTGTCTAAAAAAAATATATATCTACCTTTTGCATTTTTGATTCCAATATTTCTAGCGTGGCCTGGCCCAATAGTATTCTTTTTTGATTTTAGTAATCTGCATTTATTAATATCTTTAATCAACTTTTGACATAACAAATTAGAACCATCATTCGAAAAATCATTTATTAATATTATTTCATAATCTACTTTTCCAACTTGATTTATAACAGAGGAAATACATTTCCTTAATGTTTTTTTAGAGTTCTTAAATGGAATAATTATTGAACAAAACTTTTTCATTTTTTTAATAGATAATATTGATTAACATTTTTAATTTTAAAAAAATCTTTGTATATATGATTAAAGGTAATTTTCTTAAATTTTAAATAAGAATTCAACTTATAGACAAAATAATTTTTTTTTTTAATTATCGCTAACCATGGATACTTATTAAATTTTTTTATCTGCCAATTTATTATAGTAAAAAAATCACTTAGGATTGTTTGATTTTTTGATATGAACCACCCTCCATAGTAATATTGTTTTTTATTAATCGATATTCTTCTATGGTTTAAATAAATTCTAATTTTATTTTTCCTTATAAAATAAAACAATTTATTTTTTTGCGTTAACCACCAAATATAGTGATCTAAATTTGTAATTTTTTTTGTATTAATGCTATTTTTAAGATTTGCTTTCAAATTCCTACTTATTAAATAATTATTTAATTCACTATCTTTGATTTTGTAAATTCCATCTTTTTTATAAATCATCTTTTTTTTAAGATATTTATCTTTTACATTTAATCTTTTAAATTTAGTTAATTTAACTAAATCTTTATCTATTAGATTAATAATCAATTTAGATATTTTTTTACTTCCATTTTTATCTACATGAAGTTTACATTTTGTTGAATATTTAAGTCTTTTATAGTTTTTTAATATTAATATTAATAACTTAGATACTTTTTGTGTTCTTAAAAATAAGTCTTGTTTTTTTATTAAAAAATTAAAACCTAAATCAGCTAAATTAGTTATATCATTTTTTTGGTTTTTAGCATTAGAAAACAAAACTGATAGAATATTATGATGATTTAATTCATAAATTATTGAGCTTGCTACCCCTACATAAAGATTAATATCTATTAATAGTTTTGATATATTAAAATTATTTTTTATAATCTTAATATTATTAAATTTTTTTTCGAATTCAATTAATTGACTTTGTTCTTTTTTGTTAACTAGTGGCCCACTGACAACAAATATCTTGCAGTTTTTATTTTCTTTAAGTGTTTCGCTAAATTTTTTTAAGAAATTATAATATCTTTTATAATTACCACCACCACCTATATAAAATAAAATATTAAAGGAATAAACTTTACTCTGATTTGTTTTTTTAGTGTTAATTATACTAAATTCTGGGCCTAATAGTTTTAATGTGTTTTTATCAACTAAGTTTTTATATCTATTAGAAGTATTAACTCCCTCCCATTTGGCATCTATTATTATATCACATCTATGATTTTTTATATTATTATCATCAAAAACCACTATAGGATAAATTTTATAAAATGTCTTTTCCCAACTCTCATCAAATCTATAATCATCAACTATAATGCAATCTATTTTTTTACCTTTTATTCTTTTTTTTAATTTAACTGAATCGTCTTTTTGACCTTTAAATTTTTCATTTTTTTTGTACAAATATTCAAAGTTATAATTTAAAATTTTTTCTGCTAGCTCACTGTATTTATCAAGATAAAAAGTCAACCTTGAATTTTTTGATAACTCTTTAGCTAAATTTTTCATTCGAAAAATATGGCCAAGGCCAACTTTTTCATTAAAATTTGTTCTAATTATTATGTTATGCATTTAATTTAAAATTCTTCTTAAATTTTTTGTAAAATCAAATTTTTTTTCATTATATTTTTTTCTTAATAAGTATTTTTTTATCTTTCCGAGATTATTTTTTGGTAATTTTTTTACAAAAGCAAAACCTAACGGCATTTGAAATGTGCTAATTTTTAATGATAAATCTTTTTTTATTCTATTTTCTATATTGAGCTGTGAAGATTTTGTCACGCAAATAGCAAAAACAACCTCTCCAAAAAATTTATCTTTTAAACCTATAACAGCTACTTCTTTTATGTATCTTAATTTTAATAATTCTTTTTCAATATCAATTGGATATATGTTTTTCCCACCTGATATAATTACATCTTGTTTTCTCGACAAAAAATAAAGGTTATTTTTATTGTCTAATTTCCCAATATCACCTGTTTTAAAATATTTTCCAACAAAAGATTTTTTTGTTAATTTTTTATTATTATAATATCCTTTAAATTTTAATGGTGTTTTGCAAACAATTTCACCAATCATTCCTTTATTTAAAAATTGATTTTTTTCATTAACAATTTTTATATCAATATTTTTTAGAATTTTACCTACGCTGCCAACTAAATTTCTACTCTTATTAAAATTAATGTTCGTCACAGTTCCAATTTCAGCTGCACCATACATTTCATAAAGATTAACTCCATTTTCAATTAAAACTTTTTTTTCATAATCTGGTAAAGTTGATGCTGCAGATACTATTTTTTTAATAACTACAGATTTATTTAAAAGATTCTTTTTTAATAAAATTAAATAATTTGATGAAAGAGATGAAAACTTAAGCTTAAATTTTGATGAATATTTTTTTATTTTTATTAAATCATATCTATTTAAAAAAATGAAATTTGAACCATTTAATAAAGCCAAAAATAACAATCTCTGTCCTAAAGAATGATCTAGCGGCGAAACAGAAAAAATATCATCATTAGATTTTATTTTATAAATACTTCTCATTTGTAAAAATCTTAAATACTTTGTTTTTTGATCATAAATAATTGGTTTCGGTTCTGATGTAGTTCCTGATGAAAGTGTAATGATGAAATCTTTTTTTAAAAAATTTTTTGATTTTTTATTTTTGACTAACTTATTTTTGTTTGTTTTTAAAACATCATTTTCATTGATAAATTTTTTATAATATCTAAGTTTTTTTATTGTATTTATTTTATCAATAATAATAAGATCTGGTTTGGTCAGTTTAAGCTGTAAGTTAATTTGTTTAAATAATAAATTCTTATTTAGTGTTATAATTATTTTACCTTCTTTAGCGCATGCAAATAAAGCTGCCGCAAGTAATTTTGGATTACTGCTGAAAATCGCCACTTTTTTTATGTTTTTATCTTCTAAATGTGATGCAAAGGCATTTATGTTTTCTTTAAATAATGAATACGAGACTTCTTCATTATTAAAAACTATTTTTTTATTTTTATTAAAACTTTTTAAAAATAATGAATATAAATTCATCTTATTTCTTTTTTATTAAATCAACAATTTTTTCAATAGTATTTTTTTTTGAACTTTGAATAAATTTATTAGAAAATTTTATTTTAAATGATTTTTCTATATCGGTAATAATTGATAAAAGTTGAAAAGAATCAATCAATTCTTCATTAAAAATATTTATTTTTTCAAAATTTTTCTTTGTAATTTTAAAGTTATTCTTTAATAAAATTTTTTTTATATTGTTTAAAATTATATTTTTTTTCATTTATCGTAGTAAACTAATTTTAAGTCTTTCTCCTTTTTTTAAATTTTTTTTACTTTTTTTTCCAACAAACCTATATAAATATTTAGGGTGCAGGCCATATGAAGGCCTTACACTTTTTATATTTTTTATTGAAAATATATCTCCCTTTTTTATATCTTCAGAAACATAAAGTGATTTTCTTCCGTTTAGATTTTTTTTTGATGATTTTGATATTTTATAGCTTATAGAACCAATGCATTTTCCAACCTCCCTAATATTTTTAACAAAAATTTTAAAATTATTCAAATTCATTGAAAAAAAGCTATCTAAACTTTTAATCTTGTCATTTAAAACAATATGTTTTTCAATAACTCTAGCTCCTAAAGCTGTTGCAGCCATTGAAGCACTATTATTCAATGTATGATCTGAGTAACCCACTTTTACATTAAATGTTTTTTCGTATTGTTGCATTGTTTTTAGATTAATTTCTTCTAAGGGAGCCGGATATGAACTAGTACATTTCATTAATATAATTCTCCTACAATTATTTTCTTTTAAAACCTTTAGTGCTTCTTGAATATCTTTTTTATTAGCAAGTCCAGTTGAAATAAAAACTGGTTTTTTAGTCCTTGCAACTTTTTTTATTAATGGCAAATCTGTGATTTCAGGTGATGCAATTTTATAAATTGGACATTTATGTTTTTCTAAAAAATCTACAGTTTTTAAATCAAATACAGAAGCAAAAAAAAGTATTTTTTTTTTTTTTACATAATTTACTTAACTTTGGATACCATTCATATGGTGTAGAACCTTTTTTATATAAATTGTAGAATGATTTATTTCTACTCCATGAATTGTTTTTTTTTATTTCAAAATCTGGAGAATCAACATTCAGAGTAATTTCTTCAGGTTTATATAATTGAATTTTGATAGCATCAATTCCAATATTTTTTGAATTATTAATAATCTTAATAATGTTTTTGATATTTTTATTATGATTTGCCGAAATTTCGGCAACAACTAATGGATTGTAATTAAATTTATTTTTAAATAAATCTGAAATTTTTTTTTTAAGCCAAGTTTCCATTTTTTTTCAATTTTATTAAAACTTTTTTATAAATTTTTTTGCTAAAATTAATTTTTTTTTTTGATAAATTGGCTAATAATAACAATGTTTTCCATAAATATGCAATTTCTACTTTTTTTCCTTTTTTAAAATCAGTTAACATGCTCAAAGTGTGCCTTGTACTTGATAGTGTTTGATTAATTCGAGAACTGGCTGATTGAAAGATTGGTATGCCTAAGGAGGAAACAATAGAATCAAATTCAAAAAATATCTTATTTATTGATTTTATTGCATTTTCATTTTTTTTTAGTTGAAAATTATTTTGCTCAGTATCTAACGCAATTAAATTAAATGCAAATGAGTTAATGGCTTTAATATAAATTTCACTATAAATATTTCTAACATTGGGTGAAATACATCTTTTTTTAATAATAGTCCTTAATTTATTTGTCTTACTTTTTTTACTTGGATGAACTTCTTTAATTGGATAACCTCTTTGTACATGTTTTATTTCTGCGTATCCAGGTTTTTTCATTTTTCCTGAAAGCCACATAGTCATACCAACCATATTATTTTGATACTTTTTTGAAATTTTTATCTCTTTATTTATATTTTTAACTTTATTTGATTTAAAAATTCCATTAAACCACCAGGGCGGTAAGTAAGTGCAAGGTAGTACTAACAATGAATTTTTGTTACATAAATTTGTAATTTCTTTAAAAATATTTAATTTGAAATCTTTTAATTTTACTGTAACAAAAATTACATCACATTGTTCTCTAAAAATTTTATTAATCTTTTTTAAATCAAACTCAAATTTGAAATTTTTGCTTTCTTTCAATAATATTTTTTTTTTTAATTTTTCATTTGAATATATGTTTAAATTTAAACCATTATACCTCATGGCTTTAACATATTTTTTTTTGCTAAGTAAAATAATATTATTTTTTTTGTCTTTTAAGCAATAAGCTAAATGACTGCCAATAGCTCCAGCTCCAAAAATTAGTATATTCATAAAACTTTTATATCTTTACCCAGCGATTTTTCTTATGTGACGCAGATGCAGAATGAAAGAATTTTGCTATTGCTTCGGAGTTTTTCAAATCTAAAACTTTTTTACTACCTTTGTGTTTCTTATTCTTTTTAAAAGCTATAAATTCATCAGAGTAATCTGAATACATATTTGCAAATGCTTCTAAAAAGCCTGATGGATGACCCACTTTATATCGATTATATTTTTTTTGGTTTGCTTTCAGTTGGAATGTTAAATTATCAATAACCTCAACAGCTCCATTTTCATTATATATCTTTAATTCTTCAGGTCTCATTTGAAACCATTGAACACTTTTTTTTTCACCAATAATATTCAATTTTAAACCATTTCTTATGCCTGGTACTGATTTACTGATCCAATAAGTTCCTCTTATTCCTGATTTAAATTTTATCCAAAAATAACCATTATCAATTAAATTTTTATATTTCGAACTTTTAAAATAATCACACATTACCTCTGATGGATATTCTCCAAGTAAATAATATGTTAATGAAAGAAGATGGGACCCTAAATCATGACTAATGTTTGGAATATCATAATCTTTGAGTCTCCATTTTTTTGGCTCAATGTTTTTGGATGTAGACATTGTAAAAGCATCTTGAGGCATTTCAAAATGAATTTGCTTTATTTTTCCAAGGTATTTTTTTGATATGAGTTCAGATAATTCTTTTACAAGAGGGTAACCAGTATAATTATAAGTTACTCTTAAAAAAATCTTTTCATATTTTTTAAGTTTTGTAAAACCTTTATAATTATCTATCAGGGGTTTTTCTGAAATTACTGGAATATTAAATTTTGAAATCTTTAAAAGATATTTTAATCTTACTGGTGTTGGAACTAAAAGCACTATAATATCAATATTGTCTTTTTCTGCATGTAAAAATTTATCAAAATTGTTATAAATTCTACTTTTATCTACTCCATAGAGTTTAGCTGTTTTTAAATTTATATTTTTATTTCTGCTGAAAAAACCTGAAGAAATCTCCCATCGCCTATCTATCGAAGTCGCTATACTATGTATTTTTCCTATAGTTGAATTAATTCCCCCACCCACAAAAGCTAGTCTATACTTTTTCATTGTCATTATCGTTTTATATATATCATTTTTAATGGAATTGAATAATAATCATTTAAAAATAAACACTAAAATTTACAAAAAATATATTTTTTTCTTAATTTATGAATATATGTTTAATACCTGCACGAATAGGCTCTAAGAGAATAAAAAAAAAAAATATTAAAAAATTTTATGGGAAGCCACTAATAAGTTATGCAATACTAAATGCAAAAAAATCAAAATTATTTAAAAAAATAATTGTATCTACAGACAGCAAAAGTATTGCAAGAATTGCGATTAGATATGGTGCTGAGGTACCATTTTTAAGACCTAAAAAATTTTCAAATGATAAAGCAACAGATATAGAGGTGCGAAAGCATTTTTTTAGTTATTGTAAAAAAGAAAAAATAAATTTAAAATATTTATGTTATTTATATCCCACAACACCATTATTAAAATTATCTACATTAAAAAAATCTTTTCAATTCTTTAAAAAAACTAGATATTCAGAATTAATGACGATTGGTAAGCACAGATCCCCTATTTCAAAATCTTATATTAAAAAAAGAAATAGTGAGGTAAAAAAAGTTAATAAATTAAAAAATTTAAAAGAAGATATTTTTTATGATGCTGGTCAATTTTATTGGTATAATTTTAACTCTAACATTAAAAAAAAATGTGGATTTAAAATTAGTGCTTTTGAAGCTGTAGATATTAATACTATGGACGACTTTGAGTATGTAAAAAAATTATATTTATTAAAATATAAAAAGTAACTTTTTATATTTTAAAAAGTTTATAGAATTTAAATAATTTTTTGATTGCTCAGATATCATAATTGAAATAATGCTTTGTTGGTGAGAATTATAAATAAAAAATTATTTAATAAAAGTTTTTTAAATTCAAAACTTGATAAATTTATAGCAATTAAATCTAAATTTGAAAAATGTAATTTTTGGGAGACAAAGCTTACTAATTCAAAATTTTTAAATTCTAAAATCAATAAATCTATCTTTACTGACGCAAATTTAAGTAATGCTTCTTTTCTAAACTCTGAAATAAAAAATACAAATTTTACGCATGCCAATTTAAGAGGGATAGATTTTAAAACTTCAAAACTTATAAATGTAAATCTACGAGATGCAGTTTTTGATGATAATACTACTTGGCCAAAAAATTTTAATCCTACAAAGTATGGAGCTATAGAATATAAAAAATTTAATCCATTTAGTTATTTACGAAAACTTTCGTATAACAACATTAAATCTCTTACATTAAAAGAACTTAAAGAATATAAAAAAAAAATTGAAAATAAAAAAGAAATATTAAAACCAAATAAACTTGAAAAAAAAATTTTATACGAACTAACTAAAGGAAAAGGCTACATAATTTTAAAAGATTTTTTTAACAAAAAAATAATTAATCATGCAGAAAAAATTATTAATCAAAAACTAAAAAAACATAAAAATTATAAAATGGCGAAATATAATTATGAGATAGATAAAATGAATAAATCAATTAATTTTTTTGATCTTTTGAACACTCATGATATTTTTAGAGAACTAATACAACCTAAAATAGTAATGAACTCTTTCAAACAATTACTTGGAGAAAATTTTATTTGCACTTACTATGCAGCACAGTGTTCTTTGGCTGGCTCAAGAGGACAAAGCCTTCATTTAGACTATCCTTATGTCGTATATAACAAGCCTGGAGATAAAATCCCTATGGGTATGGGCTCTACAAATCACCTACTAAGTTGTGGAATTTTAACATATCTTAATAATTCTAGTAGTAATAGTTATGGTCCAATTGTTTTAAGAGGAAGTCAAAAATATAGAAGGTTTCCAACGGTTCAAGATGTTAAAAAATATAAATTTACAAAATTAAAAGTTCCTAAGGGTGGTATGGTTATTTTAAATACATTAATGTGGCATGCTGGTGCTCCAAATTATTCTGATAAAAATGATAGAAGTGTATTGGTGACTCATTACACACCAAATTATGTGAGACTTAGAATGGATTTAAAAAATACTACAAATAGAAAAGTGATAGAAAAAGATAAAAAGAAAAAAGGAATATTGAGTCAATTACTGACCTAGTATAATTATATAATTAACACAATCAAATGTTAAACCACACGTTTTACAAAGGCTTAAAAACTTATAATAAGAAAAAAAAAATTATTTTCTTAGTAATAAGAAAACAACCTGGTGAAATTGACTGGATTTTACCAGTTTTAAATAATATTAAAGATAAAGTTAATATTATTACAATTTTTGAAAAGAAAATCTCATTAAAATTACTAAAGCAAAATGAAACGTTGTATAAAATTTTTTTACAAACAATTTGTTGCTATTTTGTTAACTCAAAATTTAAGTGTTTATTTTTAAGATTAGCCTCAAAATTATCATATATATTGAATATAAATAAAGTGGAAATTTTTTTTAAAAAAAAGATATTTCAAAATTATTATAAAATTAGCGATTTGTTAGAATCACTAAGCTCAAACCATATAATTTTAGATAGCAAAAATATTCGTGTAGGTATGCAGGATTTTACAGATAATAGTCCATGGATTTTAAAATTAAAAAATGAAATTAAAAACTGCAAAATTATATCATATCCTCATACAACAAAAATCTATTCTGCTAAGAGGAACCTTTTTAAACCTAGAAATAAAGGATTTGATAGAAATTTTTTATTTTTAAGTTCTCAAAATGATTTAAAACATTTTGAGAACAAGGCACGTAATCAGTATGTATATATATGTGGATATCCAAAATATGAAAAAAAATGGTTAAGAAAAATTGAAAAATATTCTTCTTCTACTCTATATAAAAAACTAAATAAAAAAAAAAATATTTTTATAGCATATAAAGGTTTTAATGATTCTTTATTCAATAAACATGATTATATAAATCAAGTTAAAAAATTATTTGATTTTGTAAATACTTCACAAAAATATAAGCTCATATTTAAATTTCATCCACACGATCAACAAGAAAAAGTTTTTTTAAAAATCGCAAATAAGTATCCTAAAGAATTATGGACTATCACAAAAAGTTATTTGCATACAATTATTAAAAATTCCTCTGTATGTATGTCTTTTTATAATAATGCATCAATTACAGATTTTTTGGCAGCTGGAAAATTACCAATTCAATTAGAAAAAGTAGCTTTAAACAAAAATCTAAGATCAACATATAGTGATTTAAATTTATGTTTAACATTAAAAAATAATTTAAGTATTAAAAAAGCTGTTAACTTATCACTTAAAAAAAATAAAGATTTGAAGATGAAAATCTTTTTTACTAATTTTGATAAGTTGTTTAGAAAAAAAAATTCAATTGATTTTACAAGCTCGAAAATTTTAGAAATAATGAAATAAAATTCTTAATTTTGTAATAAAAATCCTAATTTTTCTTAAAAGTCTTTTGATAAAAAAAATAGTTTACCTATTAAATTATTATAAAAGAAACTCATGATATCAACAAAAAATTTAATTTAGTGGTTGCAATAATACTTACACACTTTTAAAGTTTAAACATGATAGAAAATATAAATGTTGATAAGTTTATTAAAAACTTAAATCTTCAAAAAATTTTTAAAAAACTTTTTCCCATATGTAGAAGCATCACTGGTAAAGGTTTTGAAGAAAGTTTAGATATTCTAAGTTCAGTTTCAAAATTAAATAAAAAAAAAGTAAAAACAGGTACAAAGGTTTTAGATTGGATCGTCCCAGAAGAATGGAATATAAAAGACGCATATGTTAAATCTAATAACAAAAAAATAATTGATTTTAAGAAACACAATCTTCATGTGGTAAATTATTCCACAAATGTTGATAAAGTTTTATCGTATAAAGAATTAATAAAACATTTACATTATTTGCCAAATATTCCAAATGCAATTCCTTATGTACATTCTTATTATAAAAAATATTGGGGTTTTTGCTTAAAATATAACGAATTTAAAAAATTAAATAAAAAAGGTAAATTTAAAGTGAAAATTGATTCTAACTTTAAAAAAGGAAACTTAATCTATTCTGATAACCTAATTCCTGGAAAATCTAAAAAAGAAATACTTATTTATACTTATCTTTGTCATCCACAGATGGCTAATCATGAATTATCTGGTCCACTCGCATGGTTAGCGCTTTACGATATTATAAAAAAAACAAAACCACACAATTATTCATACAGATTTGTAATATGTCCAGAAAATATCGGTGCAGCCACATTTTTACATAAAAATAAAAATAATATTAAAAATATAAAAGCTGGATATATATTAAATTGTTTAGGTCATGGAAAAATTATAACGTTTAAAAAATCAAGACAAGGCAATTCCTTGGCTGATAGAGCAGCAATTAATGTAATTAAACATTCAAAATATCCATATAAAATTTTAGATTTTTTTCCAGAAGGATCAGATGAAAGGCAATTTTGCTCTCCAGGTTTCAATATGCCTATAAGTTTATTAATGCGAAAAATGTTTAGAACTTTTAAAGAATATCATACATCACTCGATAATGAAAAATTTATTAATTTTAGTACTATTGAAGAAAGTATTAAAATTCATTACGAAGTTTTACTCACATTAGAAAATAATTTTGTGCCAAAAGCAAAAATACTTTATGGAACACCCCAATTAAGTCGATCAAAAATTAATTTATATCCCGATTTGATGATATCTAAAGGTCCTAAAAAAAGTGATGAAATAAGACTTTTATTGGAAATATTAAATTTGGCTGAGGGCAAACTAGATTTAATTGATATATGTGAAAAAAAAAATTTCAAATTAATCAATTTTTTAAATCTTTATAAAAAGATTATAAAATCAGGATATATTAAGAAAATTTAGATTTTTATCTATTATTAAAAAAATTCATTTTTGCTGACAATACTTATTGTATTCGCTCTAGAGTTTTTGTCAGGATATGCAATATAAATAAGTGATGCAATTTCTGAATTTTTAAATATTGTATCTTTAAATTTTTTTATTGTTTTTTTAATAAAATTAGAAAAATTTTTTTTATTAAATTTTTCAACTTTAAAACAAATCGTGTTTTTTCTAAAAGCTCCTGCTGTAATTATTTTTTCATTATCTGAAAAAACAATAAGTTCTGATTTTTTTTTAAATTTAATGATATTGTTTAAGGCAAATCCTTTTTTAGAAAAAATTACTATTGGTATGTCTGGTAATTTTTCTGCCAGACTCCAAATAATATTTGTCTGCTGATTTCTATTTATATATATTTTTTTCTGAATAGAAGTTTTTTTTAGATAATTTTTAAGCCAATTTAGAATCTTATTCCAATTCTTAATAACTGCTGTTTCATCACTTAGCATGATTATATCAAAATCAATTTGTTGAGCAAATCCCAATGACATAATTTCACTTTTTGAAGGTTTTTGTCTGGAATTCATTGAAATTAAATTTTCAGTTGCCATTATTATTGGTTTCCCATTTTTTTTTGTTTCTTCAGTAATTTTTAATATAGAAAAATAAAGATTTTCATCTCCCACCTCTGCTGATAAATCCCCTCTATCGATCATTATCACATCAGAATATTTGATTATTTCTTTATAATTATTTAGTCCTTCAAGATTTTCAATTTTTGATATTATTATTTTATTTGGATGATTTTTTTTTATGTTTTGAACTATCCTACCATTTTGTACATAGCTTAATCCAATTGCATCATATTGTATTTTTTCTGCTTTTAACAAAAATTTATCATACTGCCTATACTGAAAATGATTATCATAGATTGCATTTGGGATATTCAAACCTTTGTTTGGTTTTAATACAAAACTATATGTTGCTTTAGCTAAAATACTTTTTTTGTAAATCTTTAAAATTTTAAATAAATATTTACCATCATCTACACTTAATAATTTTGATTTATCAATTTTATTTGGTAATTTATTTGAACATGGAATATTTAAAACTTCCATATTTTTTTTTTTATTTTCAAAACTAAAATGAACAAGCTGATTTTTAATTATATTCAAATTATTTAAATTTTTAGTTCTTGGTTTCACACCAGGTATATCTAAAAGTATTTTAGAATTAATATTTATCTTCTTAATTTTTTTTGCAATGGTCTGATGCCATTTTATAGTATTATGGGAACCATTAATTCTTACAATATCTGAAATTTTTAAAATTTTTTTTAAGTTTGAAATATTTTCTGAGACTGGTCCAATAGTTGTAAGAATTTTCATAAAAAAAATTTTTAAAAATATTACTGCTATATTTACTTTATTAATTTTTTAGTTTATAAGCTTATATTTTATATTCTATATTTTTATACAAAAATTAATGCTAGATTTCAAAAAAGTTTCACCAGTCTTTTTTTGTGGCCACAGAGCTAGTGGCGGCGGTATGTACTCTGGCATTTTTGATTTTCATCCGGAACTTCTTGTTTTTCCACATGAATCAAAGTTTTTTCAAGTATTTTATCCTTTTGTTGAAATAATGAAATTTTCTCCAAATGAAAAAATTAATCAAATTCTTAACAAAAACTTTGAATTTCTAAGAAGTGGTTTTTTTGATGTTTGCAAAGCTGATAATGATTATTTTGATTTTGAAAAATTTATTGAAATTTTTAAATTAGAAGCCAAAAAAATAGATGCTTGGGAAAATTATTTTAAAGCTATGTTCATAGCTTATGCAAGTGTAACTCCTCAGAGTTTAGATAAAATAAAATACTATATTGAAAGAACTTCTAGCACTGAAATTTATGCATTGGAAATAGCTGAAAAATTTCCTAGTGCTAAATTCATTCATAATATAAGAGATCCAAGAGACAATTATGCCTCTATAAAATCTAGATGGGAAAAAAAATTAAAAAATTTATCAGACTCAAATTCAATCGAGGCTCTTAGACAAACTTGCATCATGAGAGGGAGACTTGGTGTAGACATTGGTATTACAAATTTAAAAATTTTGGGTAGCAGAAAATACCTTTTTACCAAATATGATGAGATGGTAAAAAATACAGAGCAAGAACTTTCAAAAATATCAAATTTTTTGCAAATTGATGTTTCAAAATTTAATTTATCACCAACTTTTTGCGGCTTAAATTGGCCTGGAAATAATATGAACAACAAAAAATTTACTAAGATAAGCTCTTCTCAATCAGGTTCATGGAAAAAAAGAATTGACGACCAAGAGGCTGCATTAATGGAATTTCATTTCAAGGATGTATTTGAAAAGTTTGGATTTAAGTTTTACTTTTCCACACAAGAACAAGCTGAAGCAGCAAGAGAACATTATAAATGGCTAAATCATTTCAGTAAATTTAAAGCTGATTTTTCTTTAGCTTCTAAAGCAAAATGGTAATTAGATAAATTTTTTTTCATTAATTTATTTTTTTTAATATTTTTTTTCCAGATTCATTAATTGTTTCTTTTGCAGTGTTTACTGTAATTTTTTTATATTTTGATTTTTCATATTTTATATTTGAGTTATAGCCTATCAAATTATCAATTTGTTTAAGTTTAGCTTTTAAATATAATTTTTTCGTATCTCTTTTAATTAGTTCTCTCAAATTACAATTTGTGTGTACCTCAAAGTAATTACTTCCAAATTTTTTATGTGCCAAAATTCTTGTTTTTTTGAGAGGCGATATTACAGAAACAAGCAAGTAATCATATTTATGCTTTTTTTTATTCAAATAGTTTATTATGGATATATTATTCTGAATTATAGCTTTTTTTGTAAAACTATTAATTTTTTTTTTTTTTCGAAACGTGTCCCCATCTACTTTTAATATTTTAAATTTTTTTTTTAATATAGTTGAAATGTGGTTTGATAAAGTAGTCTTCCCAGAACCAGATAGCCCTGTAAACCAAATTATTTTACTTCTCATTTTTAATACAATCTATATAAGTTTTATTAATTTACCATTTAAAAAAATTGATGTTAGAAAATTATTTAGTCCTAATTTACTTATGTTTAATTGTAGCACTTCAATCATCTATTGGAGTGGGTGTTTTAGTGTTAGGAACACCTTTTTTATTATTACTTAAATATGATATTCTGCAAGTTTTTTTCTTTTTATTGCCTTTGTCAATACTCACTAGTTTGATAAATCTAATAATAATAAGATTATCAAACAAAAATCTAAATGTTAGTTCTTACAAGGGATTAACAAAATTTTTTGTTGTATGCATACCATCAATTATTATTGGGTTATTTATTCTAAAATATTTCCAAGAACTCATTAATTTTAAATTGTTAGTATCTATAGTAACAATTTTTTCAGTTTTGTTGGTTTTGTTAAAAGATAAAATTAAACTAAGAATAAATTTTTTTAGAATTTCAATACTTTCAATTGTTGGTGTAATTCATGGATTAACAAATGCTGGTGGAGCTTTAATGTCTTTGGCATTATCAAGTAATAGCGAGAAGAATAATGCTAGATACAGCATTACATTTTTTTATTTAGCCCTAGCAACATTCCAATACCTAACTACAATTATAATTTTCAAAAACTCATATTTCCTACCTCAAAATATTTATTTAATTTTAGTTTTAATTTGTGGTGTGGTTTTAGGAAATGTGTTTATAAAATTTCTAAGTGAAAAAAATTATAAATTGGTAGTTAATGCTCTAGCATTAACTTCGTCGGTCATTCTACTTATCAATATCTGAATTATTTTTAAAATTTTTTTCAGTGCATAAATCAAGCCAATTGAGCTATTAGTACTGGTCAGCTGCACGCATTGCTGCGCTTCCACATCCAGCCTATCAACGTGGTGGTCTACCACGGCTCTATAGGAAGAACTAGTTTTGAGGTGAGTTTCCCG